>Ga0214543_1006093_pt1 | contig 21717 bp, 12 predicted proteins | sample CNSS2metaG_FD_160094 | JGI IMG/M metagenome (GOLD analysis project Ga0214543, IMG submission 160094) | Root nodule microbial communities from cowpea collected in UCLA plant growth center, Los Angeles, California, USA - CNSS2 | ecosystem: Host-associated > Plants > Roots > Nodule | place: USA... | reverse complement strand
AATTAGGTTAAGAATTGAGCCGTTATGTTCCAACTGCCAAGGATAATCGATTATCACTAAGGATAATCGATTATTCCAGTAGGTTTTCGAAATTTAAGTTAAAAAACTGAATCTTTATGTTCCAACTACCAAGGATAATCGATTATCACTAAAGATAATCGATTATTCCAGTAGGTTTCCTGAAAGGCAAATTTTGAACAGGATAATCGATTATTTCAGGATATAATCGATTATTCCAGTAGGTTTTCGAAAAATACAAGTTCTGCACAGATAATCGATTATCATCGATTATCACTGTAGTTTTTCTAAAAATAAGAAAGCTTCTAGAAAGACGAATGTCATGCTGCTGATTCTAAGTTTAATTAAACTATTCTACAATACACTTATTTTATTTTACAAGATAACATTTGCATAATTGAACACTTTGTCTTCATTAGTGCTTGATCATCATTCAAAATCACTTGACTTCCTTCTTTTTTCCAACATAAGTATCGTGCTCACTTTTTATATACTTTCCAAATCAATCAATTCACATGATAATTATTTCACTTTTTATATATTTTTCAAAATGTCAATTACAAAAAAAAATTTAAATGAGATTATGCATATAGATGTGATATGTAACCCTAGTTTGAATAGAAGAGCACCATTTAGTGTTTATTGCATGTTAGTAAATGTTGAAATTGTTTATAATCCTTTATATAAAAATAGTGGAGTTGTTTCGTGTGTAAAAAACAATTTGTCAATCAAGTTATATGAGTGTTAGAAAAGGGATGAATGGTAGAATACACAAGATTAGTTTAGTTATTGGTCTATACTTGCTATAAAGTTTGGAAAACTTCTTTGAAAACCACATTATAGTTGTAGAATCCAAAGATCTTTTTGCGGTTGTCATGAATTAGAATGTTTAGTCCAGATTTAATTTAGTCTTAAACATAAAAACATACAATTGTTCTTGGCTAAAAATTGGTGTTGGTAAATCTTGTCCTATTGAAGCTAGAAATTGGTATTAGGTTTATTTATTGTCATAATGTATGATACCATTATAGGAAATTGTCTCCTAATAAGTTTAAAAGGCCACAATGATTGTGATGGAGAAATAGACATTCATGGAATATATATTTCATCACCATTTTTTCTTCTTATGATATTTTTTGCACCAATCACATGATTTGGTAGCCTTGTTACTATCAATCTACTTCCCATTGCATAGACCTTGAGTTTGATCCAAGTTTCTCAAGATCATTATTGGTGTCCAGTTTTTAACTTGAGTTTATGGTTTGAAATACCTGATGTGGTTAATCAATTTAAAAACCATAAAGTAATTTGAGAAAAGCATCGATTTTCAATCAATCAAAATTGAGATCCTATTTTTATTGTCATGCAAAAACAATCAATAAAAGTTATGAATATGGAATAATATTTTATAAATGTGTATAACATTAAATAAAATTAGATTTTGGGATATATTATGTAGAAGTATCGAGTATTAACAATAAAACATGGTCATTGATCTGATCAACAGTTTCAATATCGCTGGCCAATATTGCACTGCACTATAAGAAATTCATATCTTTGAGTTTTCAATTAATCATGGATATGTACTTTCAATAACTTCAATAGGATCATAAAAGTTTGTGATTACCAACTCTAACGAGATTTGTATGTCTGTTATACCATCATTAGGTTCAAATAATTTACCATCTCCAAGTTTGACTATCCATTCAGAGAATTCATGAATTTGTGTAGTATCAAATTTTTGAAAAGCAAATGTTCTTTGTTGGTGTTAATATCTTACATTGTCCCAAAGATAGGAGCCATTAATTTTCGCATGAACAATATTTGATTTGCTTCCTCTAGGAATAATAGGTAGATTTTCCCTAAAATCACCTCTAAAAGCTATTATTTTTTCACCAAATACAAACTTATATTTATTTTTTTCCTCATTACATCATTCAATGTTCCGTCTAGTGCTTTGAAATAAAATTTATGTGTCATCGGTGCCTCATACCATATAATTAACTCAACTTGTTGTAATAATTCAAAAACCTGACTTCCTTGTTGGATATTACAAATTAAGTATAATAGTTTTTATACCTAGTAGTCTAGCTATTTTTCTTTGATTATATTGAATGACATTTGAAAGCCATTCCAAAGTCTTTTGTCAGAAAAATTGTGGATTATTGACACAATTAGACAACAATATAATTACAAACAACTTTTGAGATAATGTTTTGATCCTTATTCATTTGCTTATTTGATAACTTCAATATATTATGTATCATTTGCTGAAAATCCTGATGCAAAGCAAAATTTTTTTAGGGTGGGATATGTTATGTTAACAACAATTTTAATGTCATCATAAAACAAAGGTCCATTTACAATTGTTAACACCCTTTGTGAATAAAAAAGCTATCGAATACTTTATGGTACCCAAATAAGTCTTCCTATGCTCTTTCCTTTTTCTATAGGTTTCCAACTGCTAAAATAGATGTAGTCCAATCTTTCACAACCAAGAGGGGATGTAGGGTGAATTGGATGTTTTCAAAATTTTCATTGTTTTCAGTTTCAAAACCAATTTTCAGAAAACATTTGATCAATTGATGAAGAGTATGTAATTTTGCTCAGTCACAAGAATACACCAAAAAAGAAGTTATGCAAAGACAAATTAGAACAACTACACCTGATATGTGTTGGTGTTACAGTTTCAACCTAAGCCAAGTCAAGATGCACTAAAATAAACATGATCGTGATTAATCTTGATATTTTCCAAAAAAACACTTTAGGAATGCTCCAAGAAGCATTACTCAATCTTGCTCAAATTTTGTAAAAATGAATTGTCTTATTTTTGAAATCAGAATTTTGGATTTTAAAGTGAAAACCAATATCTAAGTAATTTAATCGATTACGTGGTCAAGTTAGAAATGTTATGCATTATAATACTTACTTTGAATAATATACAAGATTGAAACCTATTGTGTGTTTCTTACTTGAATCTTCCAATAGTTCATCAAACTTAATTTCGAAAACTCTAGATATTATATTTGGACAATCTGATGGTGTCAAGCTTAATTCCTTCAACAATCTTGTCATTCTTGGTCAATTTGGATTGTAAGTAAAAGCTAGCAATAGATTTCCAAACCAACACGCCAACAAATTTTCATTCCATCAAATAAAATTGGTCCATAAATTTTCTACTACCAACATAAGATGATGGAAGAATACCTTTTTATTCATTGCCTGCTTCTTCATTATATGAATTCCTTATTGGTTGTGAAAGATTACTTTATTTATCGATCCTCAACTTAGACTAATTGTTTATGACAAATGATAGTCTATCATATTCTAGCATTATATATCCATCTATCACAAATTTTTAGAATAACCTTCTGGATCTTAACATAGTGTTTGCCTCTAATTGTCTAGTTTGAATTCAAAACAGATCAATTTTCTTATAGTGATTAATTTGTTTTTTGTGTTATCATGATAAGCAATATATTCTCTGTAGCCATCTTCCCCATAGGGAAACAATAAGGGATATTGATATCCTAAGTAATTCAGGTGCAACTCATTTACTCTTTGAAGCTTGCCACTTCTATTTTCCACTATTATCTTTGGGCACCCGAAATGATTTCATATGTACATTATGAGCATCCAACATATTTGATAACTTTTTCACAATTTCAACATCAACCTAGTTTAGGTTCTTGCCAATACACATATGAATTCATAAATAAGTAAATAGTTAACATTCATTGAAATATTATCATGTTAATGTTTTTATTTTGTTTATCATTGTATGTTAAGCATGTAATATACAAATTAAGGAATGATTAGAAGTATAAATAGAGAATTAAAAAGAGTAGTTTACCTTACAAATTTAATTTTGTTATGTATTTCATTCTCCGTGTCATATGTGTATAGTTGAGCAAACTTAGGCACTTGTCTAGGTGGTGGTAATAAGCTCCATATTATATGACATGATTGTCCTTGTATTCTTATATTTTGGAGTCATTTTCCATTGTTAAATTAGTTATCAAGCTTGGCCCCATGGGAAGTAAATGTAAACATCATTATATGCTCAAATGTTTTTTTGGTAATTCTTGCTATCTGCAAAGTTACTACTAAATTGAGATGTTGTAATAGAGAAACAGGTTGTTTTAAGAGTGGGAATTGAACTTTGCCATTACCATAGTAAGACCAAGGAAAATAATTATATTTCTAAGAGATATTTGGTGGTGAGGAATATTAATTGAATTAATACGTAAGGTCATAAACAAAGGTGAAGAGTAGCACAATTGATTAGAGCCTTGTCATAGGATTGGTGGTCATAGGTTTGATCCTTGAGTGTGCATTTGGAATAGTTCTATTTTTCATGTTATTTTATAATTGTGTCGTTTAGCAGTGCCTGTGTGTGCTTGAACGTAACTTATGTCCTCTAATAAGTTGGCATTTTATTTGTCATGTTTAGAATTTTTTAGTTGCTTTCTTGAATGCATTGAATGTGTGGATACATTGAAATGTTGTGCGTGTGATTTGACGAGAAAAATGTGATGGTTGATATGGTTTGGAGTTGCGTAGTCGAATCTTGGCTAGAGCAAAAAGGGAGAAGTTGTGGATATTGTTTTTAGTAAATTCTTGATGCAACTAGAAAGGTGAAAAGTTGAGACAGATGCATTGTATCTTGGCACAGGCATAAGGACTTAAGTGAAATTAAGGAGAGTTATGGGTGTTGGAACAAATAGCCTGGATGATTTGGTGCTTGAAGATTTGATGTAGGAACTTGGAGTCATTGCCTTGGAACATGTTGGAATCATGCTTACATCGATGAAGATGTGGAAATTTTATGTTTCAGGTGTTGATCAAGCATTGTATACGTGCTCTCTATCTGGATTTATCATGGGCAAAACAAGCTTGAAGATTGTAATTCATGTTGTAGAATTATTTGCATTAATAAGATGTAGAAGGTCTTTGTTGTGTCTTTTAATTTGTTGGAATATTTTTCAACGGGTTAAATGATGTCTTTTAATCCGTTGAATGGATTTTTAACAGATTAAAAGGTTTGTTGCAGTAGTCTTAATTGGTACATATTCAATTAGTTGATTTATTTTGTAGAATTTCATAACAGTTTGACTATAAAAGTTGTATTTTTCAAAAGAGAGTAGTGAAGACCTTTTTGAGTGTGAAATCTTTTTGGAATCAGTGGAACTTCCTCTCTTTCGTTATCATACAGTGTGTAGCTGGTGAAGATTGATCTTGGATCATTCTTATAGCATTTTGCTTGGTGTTTGAAGCTTGGAGAAGGTGGTTGTGATAGGCAAGATTGTGCTACCACTAAAGTTTTTTTTTCTCAAGCTTTTAGGTTGTGCCTGGTGGTTTTCCAGGTCTGGAAGAGGTGTCTTGGTGTGCTAGTTTGTGTAACATCCTGATCGGATATTACTAATTTTAATGAAATAATATATAATAAATAATAAGATCGTATTAATTTCAATTGCCTTTCCCAAAACGTAGGAAAAAATTAAACATTTATTAAAGTCGTATTTTTAAAAATTCATAATTTCCATTAATCATTACAAGTTCATAAACCAATTGAAATACTGTTTACAAAAACACATAAAAGAAAATCCTCAAATAAAAGCTTTACCAATATAGTCCCTCTCCGGCTTTATGCCTCACCACCACCACCTACAACATCATCTGCTCCCGTGTAATGAATTACATGATCATCGCCAAACACAAGCAGATAGGGTGAGCTAACATATAAACACACACACACACACACACACACATATATATATATATATAATTAGAAATCAATGTACACACACACACACTTATCAGAGAACACTATCCTCTGATTCCATAAACCATGACCACCACCATATTTATCCATGTTCTACATCTTTGAAAGGATAACCTTAAGATATTTGTTGTTGCCTCCACCTACAAGCCACAACTTGTAGAACACGTGAAGGAAATCATGCTACGGACCACACTCCGTAACGCTAGGTGGAGTTCCCAATACGAACCACAATTCATACTCTCAACACAAGATTAACACATCACCAACCACATCCTGTGATTGCTCAATCAACTGGAGACCCTCTGTACGAGCCACAACTTACACACTCACATTGGTAACAAGCACCAATCTGAGCCACAACTCAAGGAATGTCTAGTGTTCCTCCTCCATCCCGAGCCATAACTCAAGGGATTCCATTCTGAGCCACAACTCAAGGCATGTCACGTGTTTACCCTCTATCCCAAGCCAGCACTTAAGGGATAGCATTATGAGTCATAACTCAAGGAATGCTTTAGCAAAGTCCATCCTTAAGGTATCACCCAAAGCCTTGTAGACCACGCACATCCAAAGCATACATGCCCTGCCCCTACATTATCGTCTCATTATACAAATGAAACTACTCACACAAGAACTCAACACAATTACTTGACCACGAACCCAGGATATATCATGCTTCCACGGACTTACCCATGGTCCAACCTCTACGAACCTCCTCATCCGTTGTCCAACTCTATGGACCTCCTCGCTCATAGTCCAACACAAGTGATCCATCCAGCTACGAATGTAAGACCTGAGAAATTTAAATAATTAAATAAATAATTATTTAATAAATGTGGGTAGTACGAGCCTTAGTGGAATTTAATGCAGATTGTCATGACATGGAAAAGTACAAGCTCAAGTGGTTGAGAGTACTTGATTGTGTGAGAGGACTTGGGTTCGAGTCTTATGTATGCCAATTGTATGTTATTTTAATGTGTATTATTTTAAACATTGTGTTTGAACATGAGTAGTGATAATGTAATCTTAAAATTATAGGAATTATCATGAAACGTGATTGGTTGAATTGGTTGTGCACTTGCTTTGTGATTGAATGGTTGTGGGTTCAAACCTTGCTAAGAATGAGTTTAACATTCTTTTTGCCAAAATTTCTTTTGGCATGGAGATGAAAAGGCAGAGTAACCCTAGTTGCCAAGAGAGGCAGCCTAATAGGCTGGAGACAACCAAATAGTGGTTCTTGATAAACCATTAACATGAAACTTAATGGCATTTTCAGTTTTGGGGTTAATCACACTTAATTAGGGTATTAACTTTGAGAGAGAAGAGAATTAGAGGAGAAATTAGGACTGTATTTTCCTGGTGCTGAAGGGAGAGGTTTCATGAGCTATCAAAAGTGTTGTTGGAAGGGTGAAAGCTAAGAATTTTGGAGTAGGAAAGCAAGGTTCTTAGACCTCTTGAAAGAAAAGCTTGGAAGACCAAATTGGAGCAAGGATTCCAGGTAAGGGGAACTGTCTCTTGTGTTTTTATTTCGTGTTTGAATGATTATTCCTTGCCATGTACAATTGCATGAAATCCCACCCATTTGACGTTGTTTTTCGTAGTTTATGGGTTTCTGCCTAGAAGTCGCCTGGCGATCATGAATGTGTTGCCAAGCAATGCATCTTTTCTGCCCAGTTTTTCTGGGTTCTACCATGAACCGCCTAGCGACTAAGGTGGTCTCGCCAGGCGGCATACGGTGATTGTTTTTGTTTTGTCGTGTTTCGTGAATTATTGTGATGCTGTGACTCTCTAGTGAAGTTGCTAAGCCTGTGTAATTGTGTGATGACATCGTGTGGTTATCATTATGATGCGGGGAAGTTAAATTGGAAATATGATCCTGAAGAGTTTGTGTTAAAATTGATGAGTGAATCAAAATTAGGGAAAATAGAAGTCAATTACGTTTGGGTTGGATTAGTGGTGGAGCTTCAAAGGTGCGTGAAGAACTCCATGGTGCAGCGAAAATTGGATGAATGAGTGGAAGCAAGTTTTGAAGGCAATTGCAAGCTATGGTAGGTGAAGGAGGTGATAGGATTTCCTAACCAATGCTAGCCTAAGGAAGGTGGCTAGAGGTAGAGAGAGGAAATCTCTAGAAAGAGTGACTCTCAAAGGCAATAGAGGGAGGAGTGATCTCAACTCAATTAGCATCTATTGCATAAAATTGCAAGAGTGAATACAATGCTGAAAAATTATGGCTTTTATACTCAAGCCATTACATATGAGGAATCTCGGCCCTTGGATGAGAAGGAGAAAACATCTTGGCCTTTGATGCTAGCTTGGAGAAGAAGGCATGATCTTGGTCGTGACATCCTAGCTTGAAAAGAAAGCCAAGTCTCCTAGCCTTGGGATGAAGGTGTGATGAATCCATGAGCTCTCCTTCCTTGCACCATGTGATGCTCTCGACCAAGCATAGCCAAAATTGGGCCGAGCCTAATGTGTATCTCACAATTAACATGTTTTTATGTCTTATGCATTATTGAAAGCAAAGCCCAAACAATGGCCCAATTTAAATCTACACTACTAGATTTACATGCACTTCTTCAAGTCTTTGTGATCTCTTTGGCCCATCTAAATAATGTGAGAAGCCCATTGAATTTGTGATCATCTAATGGGAGGCCCTTTTGAATCTTCATCATCATTGATCTTGTAATTGGGCTTTTAAGTGGGCTTGCACTTGAAATGAGGCTTGAAGGTGTATTTTGGCTTGTTGGGGTCACATCATCTCCTCCCCTTGAAGAGGATTTGCCCTCAAATCTTGGTTGTCATTCTCATAAGCTAAAGTACTTGTAAAAGGAACTAAGTCAATGATATTAAAAGTAGGATGCACACCATATTCAGCTAGAAGATCCAATTGATAAGCATTATTGTTGATCTTCTTTATGATTTGGAATGGACCATCACCACGAAGACTAAGTTTGGATTTTCTTAAGTGAGGAAATCTTTCCTTCCTTAGATGAAGCCAAACTAAGTCACCTTTATTGAATGAACGAACTCTCCTACCCTTGTTTTTAGAGTTTGCAATCTTTTCCACTTGGGCTTGAATTTGACTTTTAACCTTCTCATGAAAATCTTTGATAAATTGAGACTTAGAAACCCCTTCTTTATGAACAAAGTCAAAAGAAGTTGGAATAGGCAATAAGTCTAGTGGGGTGAGAGGATTAAAGCCATAAACAACCTCAAAAGGTGAGAATTTGGTGGTGTTATGGACCACTCTATTATATGCGAACTCAATGTGGGGAAGATACTCATCCCAAGATTTATGGTTCCCTTTAAGCAGAACCCTAAGCAATGTGGAGAAGAATCTATTAACTACCTATGTTTGCCCATTAGTTTGAGGGTGACAGAAAGTAGAAAAAGAAAGTTGAGTTCCCAGCCTAGACCACAAGGTCCTCCAAAAATGGCTAAGGAACTTATTATCCCTATCAGACATAATTGTTTTGGCTAAATCATGGAGACAAACCACTTCTCTAAAGAACAAATTTGCAATGTGGCTTGCATCATCTACTTTGTGGCATGGTATAAAATGTGCCATTTTAGAAAAACGGTCCATAACCACCAAAATGGAATCAACAGCCCTAGAAGTCCTTGAAAGCCTTAGGATAAAGTCCATACTTATATCCTCCCAAGGGGTGGAAGCCACAGGCAAAGGAGTATACATCCCAGTAGGCATTGCATTAGACTTAGCATGTAAACAAGTCAAACAACTAGCACAATATTTTTGAATTTCTCTTTTCATGTGGGCCCATAACCCACTGGTCCCAGGATCGTAACCTGGCTCTGATACCATTACAGAGGAGCTCCAAAGGTGCGTGAAGAACTCCATGGTGCAGCGGAAATTGGATGAATGAGTAGAAGCAAGTTTTGAAGGCACTTGCAAGCTATGGTAGGCGAAGGAGGTGATAGGATTTCCTAACCAATGCTAGCCTAAGGAAGGTGGCTAGAGGTAGAGAGAGGAAATCTCTAGAAAGAGTGACTCTCAAAGGCAATTGAGGGAGGAGTGATCTCAACTCAATTAGTGTCGACACCTAATTTCGTCCGGGCAAATAACATTGTTTTAAAAATATAAAAAATATAACAAATATAACAAATGAAAAATGAAAAATAAAATAATAATAAAAATAAAATAAATAAAATAAAATAATAAAGTAAAATTAAATTTTATATATATATATATATATATATATATATATATATATATATATACAAAAATAAGTGTTACATAAAAAAAGATAAAAAAATAAATTGTTAAAAAATAATAATAAAAATTAATTAATAAAAGTTTTTAATTTATGTTTTTTAAGCGTTAAGTAAAATAATCTTTTTGGTTTTTTATATATAATTAAAAATATATATTTTTGTTTTTAATTAATTAATAAATTCAGAAATTAAAAATTAAAAATTAAAATTGAAAATTAAAATTGTCTACAGGATTGGAGGGAACCGTTTTCTCTTCTATCTCAACTTCCTCCAACTGCTGCCCACCCCATCTACTAATTAAGTTAGCACAAACACTAGGAGGTTACCAATCACACGTTAATCCATCATCAAACACCCTCTACATCTTTGGGCACCACGGCTATGCAACAAATTTTTATTCAAATCATTGAATTCGGAATTGCAACAAAGGAGAACCAATTGGTAAACCAACAATATTTGGAATCAAAAACAGAGTTGAAAAATAGGTATGCATTTTTCTATCTTCAAACCTTTTTAATGTTGTATGATGTTCTGAGTTGAGGCTCTTGGTTGTTGATTATATGTCGGTAAAAACAATTGAAACAAATTTCATATCACAAAAACACTTCTTTGTTTTTTTTATAATGCAAACCAATCAACAATGAAATAGAAAAGAAACAGAAAGGAGTGGATTTGCCACTGGAAAATAAGAATTCGATAGTGAACATTGTCATTCCGGGAAGTGTATAATGCTGATGTCGGCTTTGGTAATGTATAATGCTGGTGTGTTAGTTTGCGGTGGTCATCGGCGTTGTTGTGGTGGTCGCGGCAAGAGAGATGGTGAGCTACGGGTGAACCAGTGTTGGATTCTGGGATGATGCGATGTGAGAAGGTGTTGGTGTTGGTAACGTCATTGACGAAATTATGGGTTTCCGCCGTTGTTGGCCGTTCGCCGCCGTTGTTGGCCATTCGCCGTCGTGGTTGTCCGCTTGTGGGTCTCGAGCAAGGGCAACCATGGTGTTTGGGTGGTGGCCGTTTGCGGAAGGTAGGAGACGAATTAAGAGTTGAAGTTGGGATGTTGCGTTTTTTATATGGCTTTAGGGTTTGTTTAAGTTTTTGCTTCATGCACCACCACAGTTTATTCACGCACCACCCCTTCTTCTTTTATTAAGGTTAGCAGGTTTAAGTTTTTGCTTCATGCACCACCACAATTCATTCACGCACCACCTATGTTTTTATTAAGGTTAGCAGGTTTAAGTTTTTTTCTTCACGCACCACCATATTTCAGTTTGCGCACCCCTGCTTTTAATATTGTATTTTGTTTATTTATTTACTACATGCACTCCCCAATGTAATAACCCCACACCCCTTACATTAAGTTTTAGTTTACTTTACGTACCTGCGTTTTCACTAAGCACACACCCCACTCCTTTATTTTCTTCTTAGGATAAGATGTGTTTACTTTACTCGTGTATGTTTTTTTGTTTTTTTTTCTCATTTATCTTTTTTAATTAAATCTCACATTTCAATCATATTGTTTTCAAAAATAATAAAGATATTTTAAATTGAAATAAAAAATTAAAATAATTTTCAAAAATGATAAAAATAAGAATAAACAAAAATGTAAAATTTTTTTCTTTCTTTTCTCTTTTAGTGTCTAATTGACCGTTCGAATCACATGACACTTCTTTTTAAAATAAAAAAATTATAAAAAATTGTTTTGGTGTCTAATCGGCCGCTCGCGTCACACGACATTCCTTTTCAAATATGTCAAAAGATAACTTTCAAAAATTAAATTATTTAATCAAACAATTTTGTAAAGAACTACATAACCCTGATTTCTCATTTTCTTAATGAGAATACGTAGGACCAAGGTCAATCCTTGTCGGGTCCTTTTTAATCAAAAAATAATTTTGTTCATATTTTCTTATTTATGGGAAAAATAAATATTTAAAATAAACACATCTCTTTTGTAAATTTAATTAAAGGTATCGCCTTTGGGCGGGCGTTGTAGGGTGCTAATACCTTTCCTACGCGTAACCGACTCCCGGACCCTAAATTTGGTTTTCGCAGACTTTATATTATTTTTAGGGTTTTCCAAAGTTTTCCAGAATAAACTTTGGTGCTGACTTCTAAACCAATTAATTTTTTTAGTTCGTTGTTCCGTCGCGATTTAGGTTACGACAGATGGCGACTTCACTAGGAACACTGGAGAGTCAAGCCTATTTAATCGAATATGCGAAAGCGATGTGTTTAGTTTAGATGTTTTGTTTTTCCCTTCTCGATTTATGTATATTATATATTCCTGTTGGTGTATGACATATTTGTGGATATTGAACCTTAGGGTAGAAAATATGTTTTTGTATGATTATCTTTTGTAGGTGGGGTTTAGGTTTGCATTTTTTTCTCTCTTCACACACTAACCTTATATTTTGTACATGACATGATTCTCAATCATATTTCGTAATAAAATCATTATTATTTTGGAAAGTCTAAATTTACATAAATTTAAAAGAAAAATTACTATATACAACTTTGTCATTTAGAACGAAGGGCAAAAAATCATAAATTAGAAGAGATCGATATTTTTGCAATCAACCTAATTTGAATTAAAATGTTGTTTTATTAAACTAAAACATCAATCTCAATTTTTAAAATTTTTCTTCTTAACAATAATTTTACTTTTTTACAAATGACTGCTTTACCAATAAGATTTCATAATATTTTACTTCAACACTTCTACTCCTTCTAAGTATAACTTCAATCTCTTTGTCCGTATAGCTTTTGTCTTTAAAACCTTGAATAGTGGCCTCTACACAAATAAACATCTCAAGTTCAGCATTAGTAACAAACAAAAAAGAAATATGACACTCTTAAACCAACTCACCAAATAAAATGTGATTATAGTGTCTGCGTCATTTTCTAGATAATCAAGCTCAATTTAGTAACTCAATCATTATTAACTCAACTTGAAAATGAATGACAATGGAGAAAGAAAAAGATGTCATTTAACTAAGCTAAGAAATTTAACGTTTAAAGAATTGTTTAACAGTAATATAGATACAAATAAACTAAATAGAAACGAAAGAATCACTGAAAAATTGAGATACATGGATATAAGGAAATAGAATAAGTTAATGTTTAGTGATACAAGAATAGATGACCAAAGGCTAGTGGGGGATTTAAGTGGAAACTTGCTAACCTAAACACAAGGAACCTATGAAAGCTGGAAAAGGATTAAACAAATGAATTTCAAGAAACTTTGAATCAGGAAGAATTAACATTGCATTAGAAAGCCAGAAACCAATGAATAACAAATAGGGATAACAAAAGTCAATATTATCACATCAAAACTATTGCCCTGAATCCAAACCGTAAAGAAATCATAATGTTCAGTGATGATGCAAATAAGGTATGACAAAAACTGAAGAATTTGTGAAGGCTAGTTCACTAAAATTAAGATTGAAAATAACATGATTGAGGCAACGTGTAATCCTTTAACAATATCTAGATATTTAATATCTCCAATTGGTTTATTGATAATCCCCTGAAAGCAACAACCTTTAAGTTATACATGCAAAATTGTCCCAAACTACAAACTCGATGAAATGGCTCTAAGTAAGCACAAAATAACAACTAAAAATCCCTTTGTCCTGATAATAAACACAAGGCAGATTGATTAGTCGAGATAGATTTTCAAGGTACAAAAAACAAATCAAGGTCACTCTGATCGTTACCATTCTTTTGAACAATTCACCATAGTTCTACATTAACAATGATTTAATCAAAGCATAACTATACATAAAATCACAACTGACAAGCAAAACTAAATTCAAATAATAAATTACAGATTTGACATAAAATAGTGTAACTTTGGAAGTTTTAGGTAGTTATGGATATCACTCACAACTTCATATGCATGAACACCTTCCAACTATTGATTAGGAATGTGAATTAAAATTTGGATCTAGACATGATTCAATCTCTTAAAAACCAATTCATAGGATCATAATTATTCTATAGTCAAACATTCTATTTTCATTATATCACAACTTTAAGTAATACATAAAAGCAATGATAAGAGAAACTACCATTTTATGATGCTTCAATAGTCTACAAATGTATACTTGATTGACATATATCATTATGCTTTGTGTTTAGGTAGAGCTTGAGCATTGAGAGAGAGGAGTTTTTGCCTTCAAGAGTGCATACACTTCAGGACTATTCTTTATCGGCTCGTGGTATTTGTCTAAGAAAAATAGAGTAATAGCAATGTGACATTAGATCTCAATACACACAAATATATACAAAGAAACAATTCAAATTGTTCAAACCTTCCTCCACCCTAGTCTGAACTACATTAGTAATTTGTTATCTCAAAAAGGGCTAGCTTTAATGCAGGAACCACCTCACCAAAGATTACCTGTATAAGACATATGAAAGATGATTGTCAACATGGAACTATAACACAATAAACAAAAATGATGTGAGACAGAAGTACGCCCCATAAGATGATTAAAATAAGAATACTAAAAGAGAAAAGTCATTCAAAAAGGTAGTTAAAAAGAAAACAAATGAAAATATCAATGCCTACCCTTTTCAAATTTATAAACACGAACACACAATGATATCAAAGAAAATCTAGACATATTAGACTCGTTACCTTATCTGCGGAGAGTGCATTAGTGTAGACATTGCACAACCATACTCCCTATTAGCAAGAATCTCAGGACCAAATCCATCAACCTACAAAATACAAAAATATAAGAAAGTTAATGGACATGCCAAATGTCAACACCCAATTTCTTCCGACTAAATAAATAATAGAATAAATAATAATAATTTTTTTTTAAGACAATAAAAAAAAAGTAAATAAGTTTTTTCTTTGGTTTTTTCTTAGTCTAAATAATAATAATAAATAAATAAATAAATAAAAAGAAATAAAAAGAGACTGTTTTAATCTTTTATGTATTTTCCTTTGAGGCTTTGTTTCTATTTTAGCCCAAAATACTCTATACACCCACATCATTTTTCTTGCAACTAACAGTAGCCCAAATTTTATATTTTCACCCCCACTATATGCTTTGTCGTTTCTACTCCAAATCAAGAAGTTAATGATGAGATTCTAATATTTAGAAGCACAATTTGTTTTTTTTAGAATAGTTTTTTTTCCAATGATAATTGATTTTGTGCTCTAATTTTATGACACCTCTTTTTTCCAGATAAAGAAAGTCGTAATATGATTCAAAACAATATCTCTTTTACTAATTAGAATCAATTTTGATGATCACGTTTGATTTTGTGCTATGATTTTTTGTGATTTGATTCCCATAATGTGATATTATTAAGACCAATTCTTGCCTTTTGAAATTTATTTGTAATCAAGACTGACTTTATTACGGGATTACATTAGATTTTTAATGTTGTGTATATAAACCTATCAAGCAAAAAAATAAAAACAAAATCTCGGAATTCTAGAGACCTCTCTCACCCTAAGCACACAATTTCTTTTAACCCTCGCATATAAAAGACCCACTCACCTTCGATCGCCACCCCCACATGCTTCTTGGTGTTCTAACGCGACTATTGTAAATCCGATCTCCCGTTCAGGTTCACAAAAATTAATTTTTGGTGTGTTATGTAGTCTTTCTTGATATTTGGTTGTGATCTTGGTTGAATTTGATGTTTTCACTATTTCTTTTTGATATGGAAAAAGCATTATTGTCATGCATTTTTGGGTTTATTAGTTTTATAATTAATGTTTGTTGATTGCATTGGGTTGTGAACGTTGTTGCAAAAATAAGTGAGAGATATCATGTTTTAACATTGTATGAATATGTTATGCCATATTTTTTCATATTAAGTGTGTTAAAACTTTTTTATAATAAAATAATATGTTTAATCCTAAACGTTATTTCCTAATCTTTTATTTATTTATTTATTTTTCTAATGTTTTCATAAATTATGGATATATAATAGTCACGTTTTTTGGGTATCATGTCTTATTTCGAAGGTTTTTCTTTAAAGGAAGTAATAACAAATAAATAATTTAAATACCCTTTTAACTTTTAAAATGTATAAGTGCTCGCGTCGTCTTAGTACTTAATACCCTCTCTCTTCTGTAAGATTACTAAAAAAATGAAAAAAATTTCAAATATTAAAAAAGAATGATATCAACATCTTCGACCAAATTGTTTTTTTTTTTCAAAAAGTTTTTCATAAAGAACTACGTGACCTTGATTCTCCATTATGAATGGAGATACGTAGGAGCAAGGAGTAATCCTTGTCGGGCCCAAAAATAATTTTTTTTTGTTTCCTTTGTTTTCCTTTGTCATCTTTATTTATTTATTTATTTATTTTTATCTTTGGAAAATAAACATTTAAAGGAGACCACATCAATTTGTATTTTAATTAAAGGTACAGTCTTAGGATGAGCGTTGTAGGGTGTTAACACCTTCCCTACACGTAATTAACTCTCGTACCCCCAATATTTGTTTTCGTAGACCTTGCTCCTTTTTATGGTTTTCCATAGTTTCCTATAATAACAATGGTGACGACTCCAAACCTTTTTTTTATAATTTTATTTTTGGTTCGTCATCCTGTCGTGATTTCGGTTGTGACAGATGACGACTCCACTAGGGACTTTAGAGAGTTAGACCATTTAATTAAATATATAAAATTGATGTGGTTGTTTCAAATGTTTTTTTTATTTATTTATTTTTCTCTTTTCTTTTTCATTCATTTTTTTCGTCTTATATTTATTTGTTTTGTTTTATTTTATTTTATTTCTCATTTATTATTATTATTATTATTGTATATATATATATTTTTTTAATTTTGGATGATTGATTTTTTATTTATTTATTGTTAATATTGCTTTATTTTCATGCTTGAATTTTGAATTCTAAGATAGATGACTTTATTATATATATATTTGTTTGGTTTTTCTATTTGTTTGCAGGAAGGGATTTGGGTATGCATTATCCTCCCTTCACACATACACACACACACTGTGTGTATGACATGAGTGGGGCCCTATACTCGGGTTTGAGTAACTTTAGAATTAGAGGAGATTGTGTAGCAGTGTCACAGTGGATGTACTTCCCAAGTGGTCATTGTGAGAACCCCAGCTAGAGTTTGTTTGCTTCATTGGTACTCCCACCTCTTGTCGTTTACCAACTGTCATGGGAAATGCCATGAAGTGGGTCATAACTCTAGTGACCTTGATATTTAGGTATTAGGAAACCATCCTGGTACGCGCATGTATTTTACCTTAGATCCATTAGGCGCCAAACCTTTGTTAAGGCACAAAGGGAGATATACACTTTTTTTTATTCCTCATTTTTTTTTCTTTTTTTTCTTTCCTTTTGATTTTTGATTAGTAATAAAATCATGCATGACATATTATTGCATCCATGTATTTATGTTTTACCATGTCATCCCATCATGTTTATTTAATTTTAGGTCCGAAATTATAAAGTTATGATTAAGTTTAAAAAGAAAAGGCAAATTAACATGGAATTTGGAGTCGGGGGGGAGTTAGATTTTGATACTTTGAAGAAGAAATTATCCTCTAGGGTTGTAGAAAGTAATTTGAGAGCGTCATAGATAGGGCTAGAGATTAAGTTTTCATTCTAACGCATTGATATGAGCTTTCTAGATGGTTGGGTTTGTGTGGACTCTTTTCCATGTTAATTTCTATTTACTCACAACATTATAATTTCTTAATAAAATAAAAGATTTGCATTATGTTTTTCCTTCCTTTTCTTTTTCTTATCTTTTTTGTTTAATCAAAATGATAGAGCAAAAATTATAAAAACATATAGGCAAGGCCAACACACCCGTACAGGACACGAGCAAATAGTAAAAATATGGAGGATTGGGAAATTGCACAAGAAACAATAAAAGCAGATATCAATTAATTAAAGGACCAAGTAGGTCAAATCTTGGAGGCCTTGAAGTCCTTAAAGGCCTCAAGAGAAGCTTTATCAGCAAAGGGTGAGGAAAGCACTCACGACGCTCCTGCTGCTTTCCCAATGTACGGATTGCCATTGGGTTACACCCCACCTGTTGGAGATTATTCAGAGGCTAAACATGCTTCTTTCTCATTCCCAATCAATACTCCAGGGAATGAAGCGACTACCTTTGCGGGATCCCGAGAGACTGTAATGACCAAGCCTTTAAACATAACTATTGGTGATGACTCTTTGGGGAAGATTACACCACACCCTACTATGCAGGCCATGTCCGCTGATGTTGAGGGAACCAAAACTAAGTTGGAAAATTTGGAAGAACGGCTACGAGCTATTGAGGGAGGTGGAAACTATAGGTTTGGCGATGTTGCGGGTTTAAGCCTAGTTCGTAATGTCACAATACCTCACAAGTTTAAAGTTTCGGAGTTCGAAAAGTACAAGGGTACCACATGCCCTAGAAATCATCTAACCATGTATTGTCGAAAGATGGTTGCCTATGCTTATGATGACAAATTGCTAATCCACTTCTTCCAAGACAGTTTGGCTGGGGCAGCATTGAGTTGGTATACCCACTTGGAGGTGTCTCATATTCGCTCTTGGATGGATTTGGTAGATGCTTTTTTGAAATAGTACAAGTATAACATATATATTGCGCCAGATCGTTTGCAATTGCAGAACATGGCCAAAAGGGATGCAGAATCGTTTAAAGAGTATGCCCAACGATGGAGAGAGCTTGCTGCTCAAGTGGAGCCTCCTCTTCATGATAAGGAAATGGTGGCAATGTTTGTAAGCACGTTACAACCACCAGTCTATGACCACATGGTGGGGAATGTATCCTCAAATTTCGCTGATATCATCATCATAGGTGAAGGATAGAGATTGGGCTGAAAAATGGAAAAATTGCATATAGCTTGGTTGCAGCTACAACTCCTAAAAAGCTTGATTTCAGTCTTGGGAAGAAGATGGAAGTAGAGGTGCACGCAACATCAACAATACCTAGGTGGGAAAATCATACTCCCACTTACCAAGCACAATCTCCACAACAAGGATCCTATCAATCACAATACGCCTCAAATAACACTTGGAAAACTGAGGCTAACACAAATCCCAACCAGTCTTTAGGGCAAACCACTAGTCCTAGAAGGAATCAAGAAAAGAATTATATTCATTTCACTCTTATTCATGTTACTTACATGGAGTTATTGTCGAATCTACTCCGTAATGCTTTGGTAGCTATCTGCCCGATAAAGCCATTGGAGCCACCATACCCTAAGTATTTTGATGTAAATGCCACATGTGATTATCATAGGAGAGCCATTGGTCACTCTACTGAGAAATGTTTGTCTTTCAAACGCAAAGTGCAAGCTTTAATCGACTCAGGGTGGTTAAAATTCCAAGAGAATAAATCCAACATCGAGGCCAATCCCCTATCTGGGCATGGTAATACTTCAATAAATGTTATTGATCTCGAGGGACACAAGTTGACGAATGTGAGTGAAATTAAGAGTTCCCGAAGGTTTATTTTTTAGGCACTACTAATAGTAGGATTGTTGGAAGGTGAATATAACTTAAGGGATGCATGTGGGTTCCATCTAGGTGCTAAGCATTCCATCGAGACATGCAACAAGTTCGAAAATTTTCTACAAAACTATATTGACAAGAACTTCGTGCAAGTATGTTGTGGGGATAAAGAGGACAAGAGGAGGCTCTTAGAAGAGAAGAAGGAGCGAATCTTGGCTCGTATAGAAGGACGAGAACAAAAGAAAGGGAAGATTCGCATTAGTGGCATCAAAGAGAGCTTCCGCAGTGTTAGATGGATTAACGCTTGTCAGATATCACCCATCGAGGATGGAAGTGGATTTGAAAGCTCAGACTTTGTGTTGTTCTATCCTCCAGACATGTAGTTGAATAATTGAGAGATAACGAATTAACCATGATGTTTAATTTGGAAAAAATGTAATAGTTTTAGTTTATCCTTTTGCTTTACTTGGAGTTTTAGGATTCAAGACTTTTTGAGATGATCGTTTTTAATTTTTTTTAATCTTTAAATCTTTTTTTATGCTCAATGTGATAATAAAATCATTTATAGTGGGCATTTTTGTTTGTTTTTGTTTTATTTAGCCGTTTTATAAACTTCAATGATGCAAATATGATGATGAATGCTTTAAAAATATTAATGTCGATATTCCTAATTTTGAGCACTTTGTTGACAATATGAAAGATGATAATGAGGATGATTGGGAACCTTCTCCTTATTGTCAGAAGATGAATGGGACAGTTGGGGCTGCTAATAAAAACATGAAGAAGGTTATATAAAAGATGGTGGTCATGTATAAGGATTAGCATGAGACGCTTCCTTTTGCTTTGCATGGATATTGTATGTCAGTGCGTACTTCAACTAGGGCAATACCTTTCTCTTTGGTATTTAGAATGGTAGCAATACTCCCCTTTGAGGTGGAAATCCCATCCTTGCGACTATTAATGGAAACTCAATTAGAAGAAGTGAAATGGGTTCAAGCTAGATTTGACCAATTTAACCTCATTGTGGAAAAAGGATAACCACGGTATGTCACGGACAATTATAGAATGAAAAAACGTTTGACAAAAAGGTGGGTCCCAAAGAATTTCATAAAGGAGATTTAGTTTTGAAAAAGATTTTACTTATACAAAAGGACCACAAAGGCAAATGGACTCCAAATTATGAAGGTTTGTATGTGGGTATGTGGCGAAGAAGGCATTCCCTGACGGGGCACTAATTCTCATAAGGATGGATGGGGAGGAGTTACCATTGCTAGTCAGCTCTGATGCGGTTAAAAAATTTTATGCATGATGATTCCATAATAGAGGATGCAACTAATATCGAAACTATTTTCAAGTTTTTTCTATGCAAAATATATCATTTGGGTTTTCATAAATTTATTGTAAAAGTGTCACACTGAGTTGGTAAGTAAAAATAATAAAAATACTGGTAAAAAGGTATATTTATGTTAAGAAAAAAATCACAGATGAATTCACTAAATGCCAAAAAAAAGGAAAAAAAGGAAAGGAAGGAAAAGTAAGAGTTTTATGCATGCATTCATGCACCCTCATCACATCATACCATCAAGACTATAAGAGCCCATAGGGGCAAGTTTTCACATGGCATTCACGTTGTGTTTGTTTATGCTTAAATCAATATTCAGGTTCTCCTTTGGATGTAGACCCTCTCTTAGGGATTGGTCTAATCTTTTTCAAAAAGAAATCATATTTGCAAAAAGTATATGTTTTTGGGATCAGGGCCCTCTACATGGTAATGGTCGCCGAATCCTTTGGATGTAGACCCTCTCCTCGGGATTGGTCTAATCTTTTTCAAAAAGAAATCATATTTGCAAAAAGTTTATGTTTTTGGATCGAGACCCTCTACATGGTAACGGTCGTCGAATCCTTTGGATGTAACCCTCTTCTCAGGATTGGTCTAATCTTTTTCAAAAAGAAATTATATTTGCAAAAAGTATATGTTTTTGGGATCGAGGCCCTCTACATGGTAATGGTCGCCGAATCCTTTGGATGTAGACCCTCTCCTCGGGATTGATCTAATATTTTTCAAAAAGAAATCATATTTGAAAAAAGTATATGTTTTTAGGATCGGGGCCTCTACATGGTAATGGTCGCCGAATCCTTTGGATGTAGACCCTCTCCTCGGGATTGGTCTAATCTTTTTCAAAAAGAAATCATATTTGCAAAAAGTTTATG
>Ga0214543_1006089_pt1 | contig 21723 bp, 11 predicted proteins | sample CNSS2metaG_FD_160094 | JGI IMG/M metagenome (GOLD analysis project Ga0214543, IMG submission 160094) | Root nodule microbial communities from cowpea collected in UCLA plant growth center, Los Angeles, California, USA - CNSS2 | ecosystem: Host-associated > Plants > Roots > Nodule | place: USA... | reverse complement strand
GTTGATAGCCTTTGTGTTGAGGGTCGTGTGGAAGAAGCTTACAAGTTGATTGATAAGTTTGTGGTCGAACATGGTGTTTCTTATGGTGATTGTTGCAGTTCACTTGTGATTTCATTGATAAGGATTAAAAAGGTGGAAGAAGCAACGAAGCTATTCATGGAAATGCTTTCTGGTGATGCCAGACCTGATACTTTGGCATCTAGCCTTTTGCTAAAGGAGCTTTGTATGAAGGCCCAGGTATTGGATGGATTCTACTTGCTTGAAGCAATTGAGAACAAGGGATGTTTGTCCGCCATTGACTCTGGTATTTATTCTATTCTTTTAGTTGGCCTTTGTCAAAGAAGCCACCTGACGGAGGCCACAAAGCTGGCCAAGATAATGCTTAAGAAATCAGTTTCGCTAAAACCTCCGTACAAAGATGGTGCAATCGATATCCTAATAGAATCTGGAGAAAAAGATCTTGTGAACCAGTTGACTGGCATTCGTAAGGGACTTTGATGATAAAATGCCTTGTGAAGGAGGTCACGTCCATTGTTCTCTGCCACCTCTGGTCATAAGTTTGCATTGTATAACAGCAACAGTAAGAATTGATTTCCGTGATGTAGTCTGCTGGTACTTTCTTTATTTCTTCCCCTTGTAGGAGAATGTATTCTTGAGAAACAGTATGCTTGTCTTTATCTGTGTTTGCTAAACCCTTTCTTTCTCTTGTAGATTCCTTTTAATATCGATGAGTTGGCAAACCCATTTTCCTCATACAAATTAGTGAAACTTCTTTTCTTTGATATACACAATAAAATTCAAGAATAAAGTTGTTGAAATATTTTTGCCCTTTTTGTTCTGTATTTGATTCTGATTGATGCCATTTCATGATTAATTTTCTTATCGTTTGACATTTGAATGTAAGAATTCAACTAATGGTGTGTAAAAGCTATTAGCAAGTGTTGCTAATTCAATTTCACCACCCAATCAATCAACCAGAATTTGCTTGATCTGTTGGGGATGCAAAGTTTTTTTTGTCAAAATTTTGATCAGAAACAGCAAAAGTTGTCAACAAAAGTACAAATGTGTTGAGTTGAGAGTTGTACAAAAGTATATTTTAGACTGCAATCAATGTGCAACATAACTGATTGATATTTGCAAAGGTTGCCAATCCAATTTCCCCACTCAATTGGTCGAGGGGAAAAACCCTTATGTCCCTTCTCCTTCTTCCAACAAGTTGAGTTGAGAGTCGTATATACAGGGAACTGCACAAGTCTTTACCACTACCAACAGAAGGACGGAATCAAACCCTTGTGTCCCTTCTCTTTCTTCCAACAAATAACAAATAAGTTCGGTTGATGATACTCCTCTCCTCTATCCCTCTTATTGGCTATTTATTTAGTCACTCAGTTATAAGATTTATAATTCACAACAAAAGACAAAAACTACAGATGAAGGTTAGGAGAATGCTTAACGATTGAATATGTAGGGATTCTGAATCTTGACAATCATCAGCAAAAATAGATTTAGAATTGGATAAAATGAAACAGCAGTAACAACCATTTGCCAAGAAACTTGATTTGTTATTTGATTAATTGTGTTTTTGATTATTAATATATTGGTGCTACCCTCTTCTTATTTAAATGAAGGACCCATGAAATAATCCTTCTTATTGGTTGCTACTTGCTGCTCTGCGTTTATAGAAACTTTAAGTATGCCCTAGATCAGTTCATATGTCTGGAAATGATCGATGGCAAATCCAAACATTCTTACCCATGCATGTGGAAAAAATAGCCAGAATATAACAATTGAAATAACTTCCTGTTAGGTTTTCCACTGACAAATCTAAGACATATGTTATAGGCTTTAATTTAGTGAAAATTTACCATGGAATGAAATACCACTTTATTGATGAATATTGAATAGATAATATTTCTAAAAAACTTAATCTGATATCACACAATCTTGATATGATGGATATTAAGTAGCTAGTTTGATTAGGGTATAAAACGTATACTAACTAGTCTGGAGACAGACAATTAATGTCTAAACATGCAAAATTATTTTGTTTTAAAAAAGAATAGGTTTTCATTTTTTGTCATTTGGTGACGATTTTTCTACAATCTATCAAATGTAAACAATTACACACTTTTTAGTATGCATATATCATTTCTCATTTGGTTAAACTAGATTAATCACTTTTTTTTCATGATGAATACTGCAAGAAAATATGGTAATAAACAATAAATGCAGGGGGCTTTCGTTTTTGTGTTGGTCTTTATACAGCATCAGCTATACAGACACTCCTTTTTTAATATTATTTTTTTCATTCTCCATAGTGTCAGCTTTAGGGACGTTAATGGTAATTTTAATTTTTTCATTCTCCATAGTGTTAACATGAAAGTCTTGCCATCTGTGTTACCTTGCTCATGATTATGTAATCAATAATGTATGAATAGAATCTATATGTATTGCAATTCCAAACATGAAACTGCTTCTCAAATGCAGATGAGGCTGTCCAATTTGTAGTAAACTTGTAATTTCTTGTACAATGTCAGGATTTTCAAAGCAAAACTTTTATCATATAATATACACTACCTTGGTGAAATGTTTGATATTGTTAGATCATTAACAGAAGGATCCTTGGATCCTTTTGATGTTGATTCTTCATCTTTGATCTTTCTTCCAACTGAAAATGCAGGATGATTAGGGTTTGGAAGGGCCATTGTATCACTTGCCAGCATGACAACAACTGTGGACATGGTTGGTCTATCAGCTGCATCTTCTTGAACACACAACAGACCGATATGTATGCATTTCATAACTTCATTGGCTTTGTATGTCTTTTCCAGCACTGGATCTAACATTTCCAAGCTTTTTCCTTCACTCCAAAGTCTCCAACTCTGCAAAGAGAAAATTGAGACGTAATAAATGATATTTTAGAGAGACAGACATAAAAAAATGATGTTATACAAATTGTTGTTTGTGTATCACACGAAAATGTTTAGAAATTTCAAAGAAGATCTCTTTACTAGTATCTGTTTCTTAATGGTATGATATCAGAAAACTCACATATACAAGAAGACTTTGGCCATGTTCTGAAAGATGGAATCCACTGTTCCTTTTTCCATGTATGATTTCTAGTAGAAGAACTCCAAAAGCAAAAACATCAGATTTTACTGAATACAATCCTTCCATTGCATATTCTGGAGCCATGTATCCACTGTTCAAAATCAAAAAAAGACTTAGCATAGCACATTTTGGGTAATTGATTACATATTAATGTGTCATGATATAGAACAATTGCCACCAACACATACTAGGTGCCCATAACTCTCCTTGTATTTTCTTGACTCTGGCCTTTCTCAAATGTTCTTGCCAATCCAAAATCTGATATTTTTGGATTCATCTCTTGATCAAGAAGAACATTGCTGGCTTTTAGATCTCTATGTATTATTCTAAGTCTGGAGTCTTCATGTAGATACAGAAGTCCTTTTGCAATTCCATTGATAATACTCAGTCTTAACGTCCAATCTAGTTGCTGTCTTTTTTCCTCATCTGGCATGCAAGTGACAGAGGAATAGGTTGTTTGTTAGCACTGTAACATATGGAATAGAAAATATATATGGAAATTGTGTGATTCAGAAACTACTGATAGACTTGTAGAAGCAATGAGGAAAATAGAAAATGAAGGCCTTAAGTTTAGTCAAAACTTACTGAACAAATGAGAGTCAAGGCTAGAATTTGGCATGTACTCGTACACAAGCAGCTTTTCATTTTCCTCAATCCAGCATCCCAAGAGTCTCACAAGGTTCCTATGTTGCAGTTTGGCTATGAAGATCACTTCATTCTTGAACTCCTCCAAACCTTGATTTGATGCTTTAGAGAGTCTTTTGACAGCAACTTCTGTTCCATCTTCTAAATTACCCTGAAAGATAATGATGAAAGGAAGAAAGAAAAGGTCAAATAAGTAGGCCAAGAAAGAGTCAAAGAAAAATTGTGCATAGCTTGAAAGAAAATCCAAAATTCAGTGACACCTTGTAAACAGGACCAAATCCACCTTCTCCTAATTTAGACAACTCTGAAAAGTAATTAGTGCTCTGTTGAATCCAGATTAAAGGGATTGTTGGAAGGTCTGAATTCAGTACTTCCTCTCTTTGAACATGGCCACGAAAAGATCTAGGGATGTTCACTGATATCCATCCATCTACCAAGGAAACTAACTAGTCAGTTTTTATTTTGCATTATTTCCTCAGATGAATGCTTCAGCATGTGAATGTAATGGTAATCACCTTTATTTCTCAAATACTTTCTCCACAAGTAGTAGACACAGCAACTTAGAAAAATTAGTGCCACCACCAATACACTCACAATGATTATGATCAATGTTTTTGAGCTAATTGAACCTCCCTTCTTAGCTGCAAGTGCAACAACAAAAAATATGAACATGCAAATTCTTTTCTCTGGTAGATAAAAAAAACACACACACACGCATATATTGTTTCCCATCATCAAAATCTAAGAAAATAAAAAATCAATTTATTAGATTCATGGTCTCGGCTTTTACGTTGCCAATTAACTATGTCTACAATAAATTTATTAACTTTTATAATAATTACCTTTAAAAGCACATTTATAATAATTTTTTATCATTCACAGCGTAGAAAAATTTACATTAAATTTTTGTAGAGTGCATAATATTAAACTATTTTAATTATATGACTCCATAGTCTTTGATGAGAATCCGCCCTTTTCTAAATGGAAAATGCCTGAAAGGTAGAAAATGTATGATTAGAAGAAGATATTTTAATTTTGTTTTATTATGATAATTGATATATTTTCTATCAAAGAGATATCATATATAGTTATTATTAATTTCGAATTAAACATAAATATTGTATTTCTGAATATTTATATTAGTTTTGCAGGCTCATGTCCAGCTTTTGAAAAATAATTTCCAATATTTTTTTTGTGTATACGTAGGGTGATTTGACATTTTAGAAAAAAAAAAAACACTAATCTGATACGAATACTTTTCAGATAGAAAGTGTCAAGAAGAATGATTTATACTTTAAAAAGTGATGCTGTCTTTTCACCAAGAAATTAAATTCAAGCTTTCTTTATCAAACACAGATGGTTTTCTAAGCCATACATGTTCCAAAGTCAAGTCTGTTGAACACTTGTTGTCATTATTACAAACTTAATCATCAGTTTACCTTGATACTTACACATAGCAACTGATTTATTATTACTAATTGAACCAAGAAAGTAATCAAAGTTGAAAACATGATTGACCGTGTTTTCATGAAGACAATTACACACAATCTTTAAACTACATTTACCTTGATAGTTACACATACCAACTGTTAAATTGTTACTGTTTGAACAAAGCAAATAAGTCTAATTTAATCTTAAAATTGTAAGGATTGTACTCACTTGTATATTATTATGATGTTTATGATGTGAGACTTATTGATTTTAATGATTTTAGATTGATAAAAAGTTTATCAATACAAACTCTTGATCATGAGTGTACCTGGATTAGGCAAAGGAGAAGAAGTTTGATCTGTAATCTGGTAGAACATGAAATCATCATACTTTATAAGGCAACTTGGAGCCAAAACCTGCCATGCTCTCTTTGTAGCACAACACTGAGGAATTTTTTCAATCATGGCCTCCAAACACTGGCTGCACTCATCATTGGTGAGGTCCCTACTGCACTGCACCAACCCAAACCTTTCCTCACCATCACTCAAATTGAACCCTCCCATTGCATACAACTTGTTGGTCTCCACAGTGGCTTCTCTCTTCAGGCTTTGCATGTAGCTCTCAGCTTGCTGAAGCTCTTGTGGGTCAGTGGTGTTCTTGGAGTTCTCCACAATTTCCCATGATGGGGTTGTGGTGAGGTTCCCAAAGAAGTTTTGGCTTGAGTACCTGAGAATGCAATAGTTGTACCATATCACAGCAGAGGATCTGTTAGGGCATTGCCGCAGAATCTCTGAGGCTGCTGTGGAGACACAGAACTGGCAGAAGGGTCCTGTGACATCACCTCTGCAGTCATAGAGGCCATACACAGCATCACCATTTCCTGTGGTGGTGTGGTTGTAACCCTTGCTTGTGGCAGCATCAGAAGAGAGCCTTGAGAGGGTGGTGTTAAGGTTGGTGCTGAATGTTAGGGTTAGGGCTTGTTCTTTTGTTGTTGAGTTGTGGCAGTCATCATTCACATAGTTCAGGGATTGTGAACTTGCCATGGTGAAAAGGGTCACCATGATGGATCCAACAAATCTTGGAATGCTTGTTGCCATTGTTGTTGAGTAATGAAATGGATCAATGTGTTATAGTCATATAGACAATTTAGGGTTGTCATTTTAGAATAAAATAAGTAATGATAGTGCAGAATTCAAGGCCCCAAGGAATGGAGATTGTGAGAGGAACATATGATAATATTAATGCATATATATATATATATATATATATATATATATATATATATATATTATTTATATTATATTATTTATTATCCAGAGGATGTTCGAGGAAATCATTGGATTTGGAAGCAGTGTGAGGAGGAAGAAGGAGCCAACTCAACTCGTTCACAACCTTGTTTTTTTTGTTTGACGCAACCTTCGTGGTTCTGTCTTTTTTTCGTTGTCATCCACCGACCCTATGCCCCAATTTGAAAATTTTGGGCTTTTCCCGCGCTGCCACGCCCTCAAAACCCTTCTTTTCTCCACCCACCGAATGGGCATGGTGGGCATGGCCGATACCCTCCGTACCCATCTCCACCAAAGCAATGGCAGTGTTGAGAACTCATTGTCCAAAGTTAACCCTAAACTCGATTCTCAATGTGTCATTGAAGTCCTCAACTCATGTCATCCCAAGCAACCTCTACTGGGCGTCAGATTTTTCGTTTGGGCTGGATTTCAATCTGGCTACAGGCACAGTGCTTACACGTACAACAAAGCTTGCAAATTGCTAGGGATTCAGCAAAATCCCCAAATTATTCGTGATGTCGTTCTGTCTTATGAGGCCGAAGGGTGTTTAGTCAATGTCAACACGTTCAGGGAGGTTCTGAAGCTGTGCAAAGAAGCTCAACTAGCTGAAGTGGCATTGTGGGTGTTGAGGAAGATGGAGCAGAGTTTCAACATCCGTGCTGACACGGTGATGTATAATGTGGTTATTAGGCTGTGTTGCAAGAATGGCAACATTGAAACGGCTGAGAAGTTGACCGGGGAGATGAGTTTGAACGGTCTTTACCCTGATCTTATTACGTACATGGCAATAGTGGAGGGATTCTGTGATGCGGGTCGTCCAGAGCATGCTTATTCTTTGCTTAAGGTTATGAGAGTACATAGATGTTCACCCAATTTGGTCCTTTTATCAGCCATTTTAGACGGCTTGTGTAGGTCTGGATCTATGGAAATGGCATTGGAGTTGTTGGATGAAATGGAGAAAGGTGGGGATTGCAGTCCAAATGTTGTTACTTATACATCTGTGATTCAAAGTTTCTGTAAGAGAGGTCAGTGGGCGGAAGCATTGGATATTCTGGATAGAATGAAAGCTTCGGGGTGCCATGCAAACCATGTTACTGTCTTTACTTTGGTTGATAGCCTTTGTGTTGAGGGTCGTGTGGAAGAAGCTTACAAGTTGATTGATAAGTTTGTGGTCGAACATGGTGTTTCTTATGGTGATTGTTGCAGTTCACTTGTGATTTCATTGATAAGGATTAGAAAGCTGGACGAAGCAATGAAGCTCTTCATGGAAATGCTTTCTGGTGATGCCAGACCTGATACTTTGGCATCTAGCCTTTTGCTAAAGGAGCTCTGTATGAAGGACCAGGTATTGGATGGATTCTACTTGCTTGAAGCAATTGAGAACAAGGGATGTTTGTCTGCCATTGACTCTGGTATTTATTCTATTCTTTTAGTTGGCCTTTGTCAAAGAAGCCACCTGACGGAGGCCACAAAGCTGGCCAAGATAATGCTTAAGAAATCAGTTTCGCTTAAACCTCCGTACAAAGATGGTGCAATCGATATCCTAATAGAATCTGGAGAGAAAGATCTTGTGAACCAGTTGACTGGCATTCGTAAGGGACTTTGATGATAAAATGCCTTATGAAGGAGGTCACGTCCATTGTTCTCTGCTGCCTCTGGTCATAAGTTTGCATTGTATAAGAGCAACAGTAAGAATTGATTTCCGTGATGTGGTCTGCTGGTACTTTCTTCCTTTCTTCCCCTTGTAGGAGACAGTGTATTCTTGAGAAACAGTATGCTTGTCTTTATCTGTGTTTGCTAAACCCATTCTCGTTGTAGATTCCTTTTAATATCGATGAGTTGGCAAACCCATTTTCCTCATACAAATTAGTGAAACTTCTTTTCTTTGATGTACAAAATAAAATTCAAGAATAAAGTTGTTGAAATATTTTTGCCCTTTTTTGTTCTGTATTTGATTCTGATTGATGCCATTTCATGATTAATTTTATTATGCTTTGACATTTGAATGCAAGAACTCAACAAATGGTGTATAAAAGCTATTAGCAAGGGTTGCTAATTCAACCAGAATTTGCTTGATCTGTTGGGGATGCAAAGTATTTTTTGTCAAAATTTTGTTCAGTAAGAGCATTGTCAACAGAAGTACAAATATGTTGAGTTGAGAGTCGTACAAAAGTATATTTTAGACTGCAACCAATGTGCAACATAACTGCTTGATATTAGCAAAGGTTGCCAATCCAATTTCCCCACTCAATTGATATTAAGTTATATTCAAACTAGAAAAGAAAACTGATAATTTTTTGTATGACAATTGACTATTTATTCTTCTGCTTCTCTTAAAACAAATCCTTTATGTGTCTGTTGATATATTGATAGATTGTGATGGATGAACACCATCGACCAAATGGAATACCGGTGACACGATTTACCTTGCAATCCATTTATGCACAAAGTGATGATGAGAAGCTTGAATTTGAATATGAATCAGGGAATACTAACATTTTGGTAAGATGTTGAATTTTATATTGAATTTAGAAATGAGATAGAAATGCTGATTTTACTTGTTTAATTCTACACCTCATTCAGAGTTTGGGTTGATCTTCCATATTAAGGGGGCACCTGCTCCTCCCTCCCCCTCCCCTCAATTTGGACCTTGAAACAGTCTGAATATTTCAGTCTTTTGCAAATGATGGCATGAATAGATGCTGAAATTTTCCATTTTTATCTTTTTCATCAAAACAGGCAAATGATTATACATCCCTGACCGAGGTTTCTGGTCAGGTAACAATATTGTAATACTTTTAAATAAATACTTGTGGATTTGTTCTCTTATTTATGATTGTGTGTGATCTGTGAAGGTTTTGTTTGAGCCTTGGGAGCGACTTCTTACTTATACCTTTTAACAGTGAAACTGTTGGGTCCTGGTACTTCATAACTAGAATCTAGGAAAGATAGTGGAGATGGTTTGACAAGGGATGCATCTGTCAGTATGTTCAGCAGGTGGCAAGGCACAACCACAAACTATGGAGCTGAAAGGAAAACAGCAGTATCAAGAAATTGTGATCTTGATAGATAGTGGAGCTAGTCACAATTTCATATCTGGCAAGGTGTAAAAAGCTTGGGAATTTCAGAAACTCTTCTAAACCAGTTTGCATAGTGAGTCATCTGGTTTTGTGCCTTCTGTAAATGGTATTTGAGTTGCTTTAACTCATAAGATCTTATGCAACAACTTCCACTAATGTTTCTCCCAGGAATTTTATCTTTGATTGTGTACAAATATAAAATTAATATTATCTTTTTGATTAATGCAGGACTTCCACCATAATCATTTTTTTCACCAAGATAATAAAAATTAATTTATTTGCTCATATTTTGATATAAATCGGATCATTGTTCATCTATTAAGTAATAATAAGTAGGTTTGTGTAATTCAAAAAATAGGTTAATTTGTTTTTGAATTTTGTATTGTACAAATAGACACTTTATCGATTTAATTTGTATCGTTGAGATTGGAGAAATGTGTGTATTTTGTTGACCTAATTGGTAATGTTTTTGGTACACTTAAGAGTAGAAGGTTGTGTAGAGATAAGTGTTTATAATATTTTTGCTTACACTCAAAACTAACATATATAGATTCTAAATAGCCTGTTTTCTAATATTTCTGACTAATGAGGAGATAAGATAGAAGCATGAAATTGGTAAAAGCATCACAATGCGTTAATGTTTAAAATTTTTATACATTTGTTACAACGTTACATATATTTTAACATTCTACACACTCCGTTGATAAGGTCACTAAAATTAGTATTATATTATTATATATTTAAAGCGTTTACATATATCATTATTTTCTCTAATTGAAAAAATTGTTTTTTTCTTAATCAAATGTAACATGTGCTTGTATTAATATAAGTTTTATCAAGCAGTGTTACTTAATTTTAAACAAATTTTGCAAGCGACTACATTGGTTATTAACTTCAATAATTAAAACAATTTTATGATCAATTTCTCTCAGCATAGCATAATTTTTTCTTTAATCAGATGTTTTATTTAGGCAATATAACATCAGTTATTGCAATATTTTAAAACGTGTTCCTTCTCTTACTATATTGAGTATACTTAAAAAAATTTAACATCACAAACCATGAAATGTTTGAGTTGAGAATGACATGAAATGAACAAATGGTTTAAAAAATAGCATAAAACGGTGAATTGGAGAGTGATGAAAGGGTTATGGAGAGAAGCCAAAAAAGGTTCAGCAGCAATGTCAAATGCTGTCTTAAACAGAGAGGGTTCAATAGTGCAGTCTTAAACACTCAAATGCTAAAATGCAATGAAGTTATGATCATAAACATCTATGCACGTGTTTTGGTTCTGCAATCAAATTGATATAAAATTGATTAAAATTGATTTTATCAAATTGATGTAAAATTGATTAAAATTGATTTTCTAATGCAGAATCAGTACCTATTTAGTTTTCAAAATCAATTAAAAAAAATTCATGTTAAATAAGAAACAACTAATTTTAACTAATTTTTACTTCTGCGTTGGAGAATTGATTCAGCCAAACACACCCTAAGACTTTCCTCTTTCTTCCTACTCCTTTGGCATTTAAAGGAAGAACGGATGTGGAAAGGAATTGTCAATTCTTATTAAATTCACTACTTGCATATCGAAAAAAAAAATGAAGAAATTTTACAGAAAATGTCCACTAAAAAAGACTAGTCTCGACATTCCAAGAAAATTATTTGCAAAGATGGAAAGCAGTTTGGAGTGAGATGTCTCGTCTCCACAAGTGCCGAGGGTATAAGTTTGGGCTGTTGAACCTTGTATGTACAGAAGAAGACAATGAATTTATGGATTTTAGCAATGAATTATTTCAATATGTAAAAGAACTATAGAAGCATCTCACTCTTTATTCAATTTACAATGGGGTACTCGTGAATGTTGCTTTACCGAGGTTAGGTGGTGATTACTGGGGACACAATCTTCATAAATGTTGCTTTTCTAGCTCATCCTGCATTCATCATATAAGGCTACTTAGAAATACCATCCTATTCAAATCTTTATTATTCTCAAAGTCAAATAAAGAAACATTTACAGAAGCCACCTAACCCAACTAGGACAATTTCTCTGCTACTTAAAAGAATAAAAGTGTAGGTGAAAAGTCTCCATTTTTAGAACATTTCCCTGCAGTCTTCAACTTGGGGCAAGATTAAAACAATGAACAAAAGAGCCTGTATCTGTAGGTGAACATGTACCAAAATAACTAAACAGTAATGAACAATGGCATACAATGATCGACACCTCAAGGGGTTAACATACCAGGCAGCAAGAAAAATGAACTATTATAATTTATACAAGTAGGACATTCTTTTTAAATTTTGAAGTTTCCTGCAAAATCCATAAATTATGCACCATTATTCATAGAAGCTAACTTTCAAAATTAAATAATGCACAATATTTTCAGCATCACTAAAATCACAAAAATAGAATAATAATGTGGAGAGGATTCACAAAGGAATAGTGTTCACTTTCATTGTTAGTAGTAATAACATATGCAAATCCTTTTATGATCTCCTCTTCTAAAGGTCTTCTAGAAACATCAGTCAACAGGGAAAATACCATTCAAGTATGGTCTCAAACTAGCCCCAGCGGTGACATGTATTACTGATAACCAAGCTTTACACCAAAAACCATTTTAAAGCAGCTAGCCTGTTCTCATTCAAGATTGACCAACAGTACTTCATCTGGAATGAAAGCCACATGAAGCTGCTTGTGCAGTGCTCTAATGTGTTACTCCACTTTATAGATATGCCATATTACCGAGTGAAACTCTCGTAATAAAAAAGAGCCATGTCAAAAATACCTATACTTCTTCACTACACATAAGAAACCTATAGTCCTAATCTAAAACTTCATTAATCAACCTTCATTATATACACCAAACCTTAGCACATGCGTCAATTAACAACAAAGTAATACTCCAGTTATCAAGTTTAAAAATCCAGAACAAGTGGTTTTGTAGGTGTCCTCTAATAAATTAAAACACACACTAAGGCTGTGCTTGGATTAAGTTTCTAAACTTAAGTTTGAATGAACTTCATTTTGCAAACTGAGTTGTAAAAGCATCTCTCCCTTTGCTTCTTTTTCAAACTGAGTTTCTAGACAAAATAGAGAAACCTCAATTTACAATCAAATCAAACTGTAAACTAAATAAGAGATCATACATTTTGATTGCACATTGGGGTCTCCAAGTGAAAACCAAACATGCACTAAGCAATGAAATTAGATATTCATGCATAATTCACCTTGAGAACAACTAAATCAGCATACCAAGCATGAAGTGTCAACCTGAATCAATCTGGCGGTGGCCAGAACACCTCGGAAAACCCACCACAGACACTTCAACAAGGGCCCAATCCGACCATTATCCAAACAATAAAGTCCCTATTCTAATTGTGACTCTATTAACACCCAATGCAACCAAACAATAATGAAAAATATGGTGCCTTACGATAAATTAACACCCTAAATTTTGTAAACTTAAGTTTGAATGAACTTCATTTAGCAAACTGAGTTTGCAAAAGCAACTCTCTCTTTACTTCTATTTTTTCAAACTGAGTTTCAAAGCCAAAATCAGTTTAATATCAGGACTCCAACTGAAAACCAAAGAAAGATGCTTTTCCGTTTTACGTTCTGAACATACATTGGAACCTCCCAACACTCAGAAATTACAAACAACGCCATAAATACCTCTTATTTCTCTCTCCACCTCACTTCTTCTAACATCAGATCTTCAATCATATCAATTCCTTATATCTTTTGTCTTCCCATCTATCTCAAGGGGTGTCCAAGAATCATCTTCCCAACCGAAAACCAAACATGCACTAACCAAGGGAAATAGATATTTATAGCACAATTCACCATGAAAACCTTTCTACCAAATCAGCACACACATATTCATATACACACCAATCGGAATAGATATTCATAGAACAACACAATTCACCATGAAAACACTTGAAAAGCTTCTGCCAAATCAGTATTCACATACACGTATGTTCACACACACATACCAATGGAAATGTATATTCATAGAACAACTCACCAATGAGAACACTTGAAATTCTCATACACATACACATACAATGCACAAATACATACCAATGGAAATAGACATTAATAGCACAATTCAGCATGAAAACACATAAAAATCATCTACCAAATCAGCATACACATATATATACATTCATACACACCTCGCGAAGCATCAATGGGTTCTGACCCAAACCGGGGGCGGCCAGAATAGCTCAGAAAAGCCAGGACACTGAGACAAGGGCGAAATCCTTCCATCATCCAAATCAAAAACCCCAACTCCATTAGCAACCCTGACAGCACCCAACCCATCATCTCTAAACACCACGTAGTTCCCTCTCTCAACCCCCAAATCCTTTGCAGAAGCCGAAAACGCACAATCATCTCCCAAGAACAAAACCCACTCCCCTAAACTCGCCACCTCCACCCACCTCCCCACCTCCTCATCGAGCCTAAACACATCAAACCTCACCGTCCTCTCCCACCCAATGACACCAACATCCTCCTCGTCCAAATTTTCGTAGTCCGCGAACAAGTACAGGTCCACCAGCATCAGCGCGCCGTTGCACTCTACCAGAAACTTCTTGTCCCCGCCGAAGACGCGCTCCGTGACAACGCGGAGCGAGGCGTCGAGCCCCACGGTGACTGTACGGCCGTTGCCGTCGACGGCGTAGAAGGTGCCGCGGAAGGCGCAGACGTCGTCGTAGGGGGTCGGCATGTCGGGGATGATGGTCCAGCCCGAGTCGCCGCGGAGGAAGAGGGCGAGCTTGCCGGAGATGTGGATGGTGAGGAGGGCAAAGCCGTCATTTCCGGCGGAGAGCAGGACGAGCTTCTCGTCGTAGAGGGATTCCGTGGAGGGGCAGGCGCTGGAGAGGCGGAACTCGCAGCCAAGGTCGAGAACGTGGAGGCGGAGGAGGTCGAGCGCGAAACGCGGTCGTTTTGGCTGGGAGCGGGAAAGCGTATGGAATAGACGCGCGGTGCGGGCGCGTGGGTCGTGGGAAATTTTAACGAGCCAGGGGCGGCAATTGGGGGCGGTGGAGGGTGGCGTGAGGAGGAGGAGGGAGCGGTGGTAGAGGGAGAAGGTGGGGGTGAGAGTGATGGAGTGAGAGAAGGGAAAAGGGGAAGAAGAAGATGATGATGACGAAGAAGAGCGCCAAGAAGAACAAACGGATCGGAAACGGAGAAGGTAGAGAGGGCTTTGAAGGCGTTGAGAGATTAGGTTGAGAAGGTCCTTCGGAAGTTCAGACCAGTCCGCCATTGATGATGAGCTTGAAGGAGAAAGAGTGAGGAAAGAGAAAAACGGTTAAGTTATCAGACGTGAAAACAAAGAACTCAACTGTAACTAGATCTTTCAATAAGAACATGGTTTCTTTTGAAAAATATATTCAGTATATACATTTAAATCTATATAGAAAAAAAAAATCGTGTTTGTTAATGATAACAGATATAATGTAGACAATTATACTAAATAAATACAGGTGATATTACTTTACCAAAAATTTTAAACTCTTTTTATAAATTTTATACTAATTGAACTGACAATATTACAGTTTACAATATTTTTTGTAAATTGATTAAAGCAAGAAGAAACAAGAACTCTCCACCATCAAACATGTAACAAAAGCATTTGAATTTACATTAGATAGTTAGCTCAAGGACAAGAGACAACCAACATAAATGCTTAAATGATGAAAGTTTATCCATTAGAAAATTTTACTAAACAAGGAAGAATGAGATGTACCTTCCAAGAGAATTTAACTTTCATATCTCACTTAGAGTTAAGGTTGCCTACAAAGCAATAGCAATTTAAATTAAGTGCAAGTAATGCAAGAAAAACTTAAATAATTTTAGAAGAACGACATTGAGTTACAAAATAACTAGTTTAAATGTCGAAACCTAGTGTGTTTTTTCACAACAATCTTAATGAAGAAGGTTACATCATGAGAAACAAGACTAAACTAGTGATCAAAGGTTACACTAAATGGACATGGGCAATATTTCTTGCTTAAAAGGACAAAACTTTTAAAGTTATTTGTAAAATCTTGCAAGAAAGTAAAAAATGAGAAAGATTTACACATTGCCTCAATTTCAAGAGATCATGGGAGATAGTTCATTTACAAACGCTTTCAACAATTATTATAAATTTCAATACAATTTTTCAACTCCACAAACATTACACAAAAACAAATGTAGTAGAGAAGAAAAATGAGTCATTGTAAGAGATGTTTAGTTAGAACTCTCTGAAATTCTAATTTAACTTTCTAAGTACTCGTAGCTCTAAAGACAAAAGATAGCCTTTGAGAGTTTATCTCTAAAAGTAATAAAGAAATTATGTTTATATACCTTGAAACATGAAAAGCCTGCGAAGATTATAACTCAAAAATAATGAGAATTGAAAAGGAAATTTATATTGGATTCAATGATCATAAGCCAAATAAGAGATCATTAGAGTTGGACAATGTTTTATTTTTTTAACTAGTAGATTAATCGAAGCAATAAGAAAGAAGAAGCATCCTTTTCGCCATCAAACAATGTAAGAGAGGGTTTAAACCTACGATAGACAATCCGGCTGAAAAGTAAAAGTCAATAAACAAAAATGTACAAAAGCTAGAAGAGAACTTTAAGTTGTCTACAAAGAACTAGACCACCAAAATTGGTTACAAGTCGTGCAATAAAAACTTGAACACTTTCATATAAACGATGTCTCAAAACTTATTAAGCTACCAAAAGAAAAGTCAATTGAGTTAATTGTTAGAAACATGTGGGTCTTTGGCAACAAGCCTGCGGAGTTGATGTTATCAAAAGCTTATTAATTTTTTATTTCCAAATCGTCCCTCTCTTGTGTTATATGATGAATTTTGCTTAGAAAGACAACAAAGAAAGACTTGCGATGGAGAATGCAAAGATGTTGTGATACTATTAATGATTTTGTTTGTACAATAGTTTTATACTTCTTCCAAATTTAGGATTTTAACCTTGGCAATGGTGGTGGATATAATAAGCTAGTTTAGAATAATTTTGACCCTCTTTGATTTAATTATCTTTTAGGTGTTTAGTGGTTGAACTTTGAAGGAATACAACTTGCTAATTATTTGTTAATAGTATGCTTTAGCTTATGTCTATTAGAAACAAGATTATTTGTATTCATCTTTACATAAACTCTTTCTTTCCTTTGATATTCTTAGTTGTGGCAATATTAGTTATATAAACTCACACCAACAATCGATCTATAATAATAATAAAAAAAATTAAGTACTTAAGTAATAAAAAGGAGGTGAAAAAGAAAAACATACCTACAAATTATGAGAAAATGATAAAATAAAACTTATATATATTATATTTTAAACACATAAATGTCTAATCTTTCTAAATTGTTAAAAAATAAACGAATTGTTCGTAATTACAAGACTAACTCTTCAAGTTTGTACTTAGTATATGTATATATGTGTACATTTATATGTATGTCGTGTATAGAATAAAAATAATTTTATAAATTTAAATAATTTCAATTTTTTGCTTTATGAAATGATTTATTTTAAATATTTTTTATTTGTTAAAATTTTAAATGAATTTTCTATTTTAATGTCATTATTCTAAAATATCTTTTGTTTAGATTGATTTTACAATTTCACTTTAATTAAAATTTATTTTAATTTAATTTATATTTTTACACAATTAATTTTTACATTAAATTATTTTTAAGTTATCTTTTAATTTTAATACATACTCATTTATTATATTATTAAATTATTTTAATCTTTTTACTTTATTACATCATCAAATACTTTTTTCCTCTTTTAATCATGACAATGTCCAATTCTATTCTCTTTCTCTATATTTTTATTTTCTTCTTGTTTTCTAGTTACCTTCCACCCAAATAAAACATTTATTTTCCAAATTAAAATAACATTTAAATGAAGGATCTTAGTATCTTCACTCTAACACAGTGAGTGATATAATAAGAGTAGTTGCCAACTATTTATAACACATTTATCGTATTATTAACAGAACACAAAATCATTTATTTATCTGTTTTTCTTGGAATGCGTGGTTTCTAACAGAGGGAATGACGCGAAAATAGAAGACACGGGAATAAAAAAATAGCTGTGAAACTGTAAAACATGTAAGAAAAAGATAAAAACGTAGCCATTGATTTGAAAATGCAAAATCCAACGGTCGAAAAACAGTGTTCCAACGTGCGAGACTTCACGAACATTTGCCCTTCGTGTGTACTAGGTTTTGTGGAAGGGGTTGGTCTGTGCTGTTTATACTTCACAGTTCCTCTTCTGCTCTTAAAAGGACTCCATTGATTTGGAAGCTTTTAAAGCTCCAAATCTGTTCTTTTTGCGACCTTTTCAATTCAGAATCAGTTTTTCAGTTCTCTTTTTCATTGTTCTTGTGTCTGAGATCAAGAACAGCCACAGATAAAAAAAAAATGCTGTCTTCAAATGTTGTTCCATCATCATCATCCCCTCTCACTTTCACCAAACCCAAACCCAATTTCTTCCTCAATGCATCTCCGCATCTCAAACCAAATCTTCTCACAAGGTTTCAGACCCAACACAGACCCAATCCTCTTCAAAGTTCCAAACTTTCTTTCGCCCCAACATCTCAGATCCAACATGCAATCTCAAAGGTAAGATCTTTCAACGGATTCCTTCAACCCTCGTCAAAACCCAGCCTTCAAATCGTTAAGGCTGCGTCTGAAACCAATCCCGGAGGAGGAGAAAATGTTGCCCCCAAATCGAAGAATCTCAAACTTGCTCTGGTGTTTGGGCTATGGTACTTCCAAAACATCGTGTTCAACATTTACAACAAGAAGGTGTTGAACATATTCCCTTTCCCATGGCTTCTTGCTTCTTTTCAGCTCTTGGTTGGGTCCATTTGGATGCTGGTGCTTTGGTCCTCCAAGCTCCAACCTTGTCCCAAAATCTCGAAACCCTTCATCGTTGCTCTCCTCGGACCTGCTTTGTTCCACACAATAGGCCACATTTCAGCGTGTGTGTCATTCTCCAAGGTGGCTGTGTCCTTCACCCATGTCATCAAATCTGCAGAACCGGTTTTCTCTGTCATATTTTCTTCCGTCCTCGGTGATAAGTACCCCATTCAGGTTTGGCTCTCCATTCTACCCATTGTGCTTGGTTGTTCTTTAGCTGCTGTTACCGAGGTGTCTTTCAATGTACAAGGATTGTGGGGTGCCCTTATCAGCAATGTTGGTTTTGTGTTGAGGAACATCTACTCCAAGAAAAGTTTGCAGAATTTCAAGGAAGTTGATGGCTTAAACTTGTATGGTTGGATTACTATTCTTTCATTCCTCTACCTTTTTCCAGTGGCTGTTTTTGTTGAAGGGTCTCAGTGGATCCCTGGCTATTACAAGGCCATTGAAGCTATTGGCAAACCATCCACATTTTATTTCTGGGTGCTGTTATCTGGGGTTTTCTACCATCTTTATAACCAATCATCGTACCAAGCACTTGATGAAATTAGTCCATTGAGTTTCTCTGTGGGAAACACAATGAAAAGAGTGGTGGTGATTGTATCTACGGTTTTGGTGTTCAGGAACCCTGTTCGACCTCTTAATGGCCTTGGTTCTGCCATTGCAATTCTTGGGACCTTCCTGTATTCTCAGGCCACATCCAAAAAGAAAGAAAAGAAAATTGAAGAGGAAAAGAGTAGTTAGAGAAAAAAAGCATTACAGAGTGAACAAAAAAACTGTTTCATTGTTTTAGTGTCACTGTTAGCATTGTTAGAACTAGACATCAAATAAGATCTTCCATTTTGGTTTCTTCTGAAGTACTGCCTATGATTTTTCTATAGATATTTTGAAGATCCCTATCTCTGTTTGGTTTGCTTTCATGAATGCAATGTCTTCTATCTGATCTATATCATGTTGGTTAATTTACACGTCTGTTTATGAAGAAACTTGTCTGATTACACTTTGAGAATTAGTGAACTATCAACATGTGTTGAAACTCCTTGCCACAGCAACATGTGCATATACTCTTTGTTTGGTTGTATCCATAATCACTCATAGTAGAAGAAAACAAAAGCAAATTGAATATAACTTTTTTCCATAAGTTTGTTCCATAACTTTGAGGAAGGTAGATAAGGGAACTTGTATAAAAGTTAAAGTCTGTAAATTGATTTTAACTGAGAGAAACTTAATGTATGTTACCTTTTTATTTTCTTCTGTTAAAAGTATTTATAGCAGAGTTTATGCTATCAAGACCATAGTTTTCTATTACTGTACCATTTGTTTGATTATTAGCTCAAACTCTATAATAGCTTCATCTGAATGCTACGAATCTTGGTAATATGCTATAAACCAAAACAACTTATCAGTCTGGTTTACCAAGTTATGATTAATTGGAGCACAGAAATTTGATTACTTTTCTGTGGTAGACTTGTGCATGGATGCTATTGTAATACTGCAGCTACAAACTTCCACTGGCAATTTCTCTTGATTGTACTTGTTTTTGTCTTTGTTATTGTCAATTTTTGTTAAGTAGAATCCTTGTTCTCGACCTATAGAAGGTAGTTAATTGCTTCATGTTGAACACAAGTGTTGGTCTCACAGAGAGATAAACTAGATCAACATAAAAAAATTGTTCTTACACTTTTGTATGCTCATTTTCATAACTGCTTTAAAACTTGTTTTCAAATGAAATATTTTCAAAATGTTAAGAAGCTTTTACAAACACCATTTAGGTCACCTCATTATAACTTTACACAAAAAAGAACCGTCTATAGTAGCATAGGGACACCTCAAGTAAACAAAACCACCAAACAAAACAAGAACACTTAAAAAAGAGACATAACTAACAAAAAGAGCAAAGAAGAAAGATTCTTCACTTAAAAGTTGATGTTTCTTTTGGTATATCTTTCAGATTGTTTTCTCCTAGAGTGCTCATCTTAATATAAATGGAGCATAAATCTATCTCATCTACATTTTTTATCATGTGTTACCTATATGATCTAGAATTGGATAGATTAGTCCAATTCACCTAAGCTTTTAATTCCTATGGATACATAATTTTATGATTTAATTAATAATTTGATCTCTATATTTAAGTTTTTGATTTATTTTAATCGGTCTTTATACTTTTTGTGACTTAAGTTCTTACTTTTTATTTATGTAAAGAAAAACTCAAGGTGACCATTTTCGTTAAATTGATGATATCGTTTGGAAGTAATACATGTCAAAATTTGAGTTCATTAGTGTCAAAATTTAAATTATTTTACTTGGGATGTGTTATGTGTCAAAATCATAAGTGTTTCTTAATAGAAGATGATCAAATGACACTTTTAAATGGTGTTAAAATAGGAATTCAATTGAAAAAAATAAATATAAAGTCTAAAACAATTCAGACGTCTAGATATAAAAATCAAATTATTAATTAAGTTATAGTCTTAAATGAACGAGAAACAATTTAAGATTTAAATTCTCTGTTAGGTTTTTGTACGTTGTTTCTTGACTATTTTTATGTTATAAATCACTTTTGAACTTTAGTGACGTGAATAAATCATTAGAATTTTTTTTTCAAACTTTTTTTTTTCAAAACTAGACTCTTTTACTATTTATCATGCTTTTTTTTTCTAATTTTGCATATTGTTTGTTGCTATAATTATGTTTTTTGAGTAACCAATTCTTAAAAACACTTTTTTTTAGTTTCATATTGTCCTGAACCAGAGGAAGTCGGTTTTAGATTGAGTGGGTGTTGTCTCGGTAGGGTGCCGAGTGTAGATACTGTACTAGAGAGAGTTGAAGTCAAACCGAAGGAATGAGAGGGTGACGTCTCGGTATGTTGTATCGGTATGTTGGCGAGGGAGAATATATAGATCAGTTTTAGATCTGGCGATATTTTTGGGAGTTAGTAGGGTGGTTATTATATTCTTAAATATTTTAGGTGTAAAAGATAATTTCGTTTATGAGAGATGTTGTTATTTTTAAGAAATATTTTAGAATTAGATAATGGGTTTTCTTTTAGTTATTATTTGGTGAATATTGGGGATCGATATTTTGTAACTAATTATGATATAAATAAGAGAGTTACTCCCATGGTCAAGGGATGGAGTTTTTTTTGGCCTAAGCAAGTCATAAAAACTTTCTTTTGTTTTGGTGAGGAATTATCTCGCATTTTTCTGAACCAGAACA
>Ga0214543_1006086_pt1 | contig 21727 bp, 9 predicted proteins | sample CNSS2metaG_FD_160094 | JGI IMG/M metagenome (GOLD analysis project Ga0214543, IMG submission 160094) | Root nodule microbial communities from cowpea collected in UCLA plant growth center, Los Angeles, California, USA - CNSS2 | ecosystem: Host-associated > Plants > Roots > Nodule | place: USA... | reverse complement strand
ATTTGTTTGAAGTATGACCCTTTTTCATGCAATAAAAACATGTAGCAGTACATGCATATGTATTCATAGAATGATATGTTCCTTTTTCTACCCAAATTCTACGAATTCTATTAGTTTTATTTTTAAAATTTTGATTATGAGCATGCTTGGTCTTATTTGGGTTTTTCTTGAGATTAAACTTTTCACAATTTTTATTTTCTAAGGCATCTTCAAGATGTTTTTTAAATACATATATCAAACATATAGCTTTTACATGAAGCACATCCAACAGTTTCTTTTTCTTTATTTTCTAATATCGAAATTTTATTTTTCAAAAATTCTTGTTCTTCAAGAGATTTTTCGAATTTACTTTGTAAATCTTTAAAATCAGATTTAACTTTTTATGAGCAGTATCCAATTTACTATATTTAATAAGTAATTGTTGAAAAGCATCATAGTTATTTTCATGGCAAGTAGAATTTACCTTATTCTCAGAATCATCATGATTAGCCATGAAACATAGATTTGCTTCTTCATTTTTAGAATCGCTAGAATTTGATGAGCTTGAGGCATTGTCTTCCCATGCTATGTATGCCTTCTTTTTAAAGAATTTTCTGCCCTTCTTTTCTTCACTTTTCTTTGAATTTGGGCAATCAGCTTTGACGTGTCCAGATTCTCCACATCCGTAGCATTTGAAATTTGAGGATGATCCTTGATTATCCTTCTTGTTGCTCTTGAATTGATTTTTACCTTTGGCCTTCATGAATTTTGTAAACTTCTTAATCATAAGACTAAAATTTTCATCGTCATCTGAATCTTCTTCTTCCTTTTGCTTTTTGCCTTTAACCACTTCAGTTTTAAAGGCTATGTTCTTCTTTCTTCCAATATCTTCTTCATCATTTAATTTGCCCAGTTCAAGCTCATGTTCTCTCAGCTTTCCAAACAGAGTCGTCATCGTCATTGTCGCAAGATTTTGTGACTCCGTGATGGCTTTTCACCTTCGGCTGCCAAGTCCTGTTCAAGGATTTAAGAACTTTTATATTTAATTCATCAGTGTCAAAAGTTTTACCTAGACCTGTGAGATGATTGACGATATGTGTGAATCGTTTCTGCACATCGTAGATAGTTTCTCCTTGTTGCATCTGAAACATTTCGTATTCTTGGATCAAGGAGTTCTTGCGTATTCTTTTCACATCGTTTGTTCCTTCATGGGTTACACGCAATATTTCCCACATTTCTTGTGCACTTGTGCAGACTAAGATCCTGTAAAACTCATCTAGGGTTAAGGCAGATGAAATTATATTTCTAGCTTTTACATCATATTGGGCTCTTCTATTTTCGTCTGCTATCCATTGCGAGAATGGATTTGGTTCCTGCACATCATTTACAATATTAACAGGAACAAATGGACCATTTAAAACAGCATCCCAAATACCTCTATAAACAGATTCCAGAAAAATTTGCATTCTAACTTTCCAGAAAGGATAATTTTCACCAGTAAATAGAGGAGGTCTGTTGATAGACGCACCCTCATCAAAAGTTTGATTTTGCCCAACCATTTTTGAAAGATTTAAATAACTATCAAAGCAAGCTCTGATACCAATTGTTGGTATTGCACAGCAGAATGTTTAAGCGTGTGGACAAAAACCAAGAGGGGGTGAATTGTGTAAGACCCGGGAAAATTAATTAATTAATTAATTAATTAATGCAGGAGGAATGCGTCTTTATGACATTAATTGTTGTTTAATGTGACGTGGAAAAGTACTAGCTCAAGTAGTTGAGAGTACTTGGTTTGTGTGGGAGGACTTGGGTTTGAGTCCTATGTATGCCAAATTATGTGTTGATGTTTTATTATTGGTTTTAAAGATATGTATGATGATGTGATTGGTATTGTAAACTTATGTTGATTTGTGTGTATCACCAAATGTGAATTGGCATAGTGGTTGTACTTTGGCATTGTGAGTAGAAGGTCATGGGTTTAAACCTTGGTGGTCAAAGAATAAGCTTTATTTTTGCTAACTATTAGCTTGGTATGAATGTGAAGGGGTAAAGAAAACCTAGCAGAAGGATAACCATTAGGTGTTGTAAAACCTTTCCACTAAGCGACTTGAATAGCCATTAGGCCCACACTTAAGTCCAAATCGTTTTTTTTTTTTGCTATAACCTACATTGAGCCACTTATAAAAGGTGAAATTGAAGAGAAAAGAGGGTTTCTGCAGTTTGGTAATTTTGCCTATAGAGAGGAGAACGAAATTTAGAGAGTGAGAGGTGAATTTGGGTGTTTGAGAGGTTGATTTGGAAGAGGTCTGAAGCATAACCGTGGTGAGCAAAGGAACATCAAATTTCATCCAACTTTAATCTAATAATCCAGGTTAGGGGAGCTGAACCCTCATTCTTGAGTTTTTGGTATGTTTGTATGAGATTCGTGATCTCTTGGCAGAGAATTCGAGTTGAATGTGGGGTGAATTCGGGGTGGGGTAATTGGGTACTATTTTATAGCCAATTTCATGTGAATTTATGCTTATGATGGTTATGATGTGGTGTGTATACTCGTATGGTATGAAAAGTGAGAGTGGGAGTCGCTATGGTGTTTGTACTTTGCAGTTCTGTGGGCGTAAGATTGTCAAATTGAATTGTTGTGATCTGGGAGCGTATTTGAGTTCTCTGGTGTAGTGCTTGTGTGCGTAAAACAATATCAGAACCTGCAATTCCCGCTCAGGCGGGCGAGTCTCGCCTAGGTGAGACATGTAGGGACTCACATTCTTAACCTACTCGAGGATTCTCGCCCAGGCGAAGAGGGTTGGTTTTGGGCGACACAGACTCTCGCTCAGGGGAGAGATGTTCGCCTAAGCGAGAAAGGAAGGAGTTGCGCGTGTTGAGCGCGACTTCTCGTCCAGGCGAGGAGTTTATGGATTTTGAGCGAATCAGGGTCTCACCTAGGCGAGATGACCTCGCCTAAGCGAGATGTCGTGGTCATGTGTGGTGTTTTGCATGTATTTTAGCCGAGGCGAGATTGGAATGAGTGTTTGGGTGAGGGATGATCTCGCCTAGGCGAGAGGATCTCGCCTAAGCGAGATAACTTGATGTTGTTGTTGTTTTAAGCTCGCTCAGGCGAGGTGAGTTTGCCTAAGCGAGGTTGAGGGCTTAGCTTGGGCGAGAGGTCCCTAGCTTAAGCGAGTTTATGCGAGTTACTATGTTTCATGTGTTTGTGAGTGTGTGTTTTGGTTGTTTATCATAAGGATAGATTGTATATGCATGTGATGTGGTGTGTGGGCTTGAAGGACTAAGTCCATTAGGGGTTTGGGATGTGCTCGGTGGTTAGACACATGATGGGCATGGAACTGGTTGAGTTCCCGTCGGCTACTAATGGGCGAGGAGTCCTTAGTATGGTGATTGCATGTGTCGGGCGCACGATGGGCAAGGAACTGTGATGTTCCTGTCGACTACTATTGGGCAAGGAGTCCATAGTATGGTGATTGCGTGCGTGTCAGGGTCCAAGTTATGAGACTTGGATGTTTATACTACAGGCGAGGAGTCTGTAGGGCAGGACTATGAGCGGGATAGGCTCATAGGGTTGGACCACGAATGAGTTAGTTTCGTGGGAGCACAGGGAAGTCCCAAGACCTAGTTCATGCATATGACTCATGAAGGACTATGAGGTCATGGTTGGGTGATTTGAAAAGTATGAGGATTTTAGTTATGTTATTTTGGGTTGGGAAACATATTTATATCCATGTTTTGTTTATATATGTTGTGCATAGCTCACCCTTTCTGTGTGTGTGTGGCGATGATCGGATAACTTGTTATCCGGAAGCAGATGATGTGACAGGTGGGCCAGGAGACACTTAGACGCGGAGCGAGGGCTAGCAGGGGGATATTTTGTATATGTATATGGATGTTTATCTTTTTAGCTTTGCGAAAATTATGTAATCCCTTTGGAATTCTTTGACTTTTAATTCGATTTTATGAATTATGGACTCCTGGATTTATGGATTTTAATTTTTAAAGTTGTATATTTTGCCATGTTTTGGGAAATCGTTTATATTAAATGAGGACTTTATTGTAACTCGGTTTACTATTTATTTTAATATCAGTAATATTCCTTAGGGGTGTTATAAATTGGTTTTAAGTAATAAAATTAATACTTTAAAATTTTTCCAAAATTTATCGATTAAATCAAATATTAATATCTTTTAATCACAATAACAGATAAAATAAGGAGATAGAGAAGAAGATTGAACACAAGTATTTATACTGGTTTGAATCAAAAGACCATATGTCCAGTTGTTAATCTCTCAAAAACGAGATTAACTAAATCACTAACAAGTAACAGATTTACAATCAGATATTTAAAAGAGTAAGGAAAGAAAACACCTCTATTGAACACACAAGAGATGAACACCTTTCTCTAAATCACACAGAGAACCTTGACCTTAGCTTTCCTAGCAACAACAGCAACACTCAATCTCCTAGAACACCTCTCAGGAAAAGTTATCGCTTTACCCACACTAGGTTTTTCAAAGCTTCTATTGAGAACACTCAGAGAACTCTCTTGTAGTCATAGCACTAGCACTCTAGCTTCTCAAAAAGGTAAGTGAGCAGTAACTCTGAGGTTCCTTAAATAGAGGTTCTAAAAATTAGGTCAAAAAGCTGAACAGTCGCGCTCAACTGACCAGAATAATCGATTATTCCAGTGGTTTATTAAAAACAAATTTTTGAGCAGATAATCGATTATCAAAGGTGATAACGATTATTCCAGTGCTTTCTTGAAAAAAATTGGTTCAGCTCAGGATAATCAATTATTCTAAGTGATAATCGATTATCACTTTGATTTTTCAAGAAATACCAAAATTTTCTTGTACAATACTGATTCTAACTAATCTAATTACATTTTTCAAGATAGCTTTAAACACAACAACACATGGTCTTCATATTGACTTCCAGATGGCCTTCAGGCTTCTTTTATCATCATCAAAATCTTGCTTCAGCATTTTAGACTTGTATTGCTTTTGCCAACAACTCAAAGCCTTCCAAAGTCGGCATCACTCACAAAGCTCGCCTAAGTCGACAACACAAAGCTTGCTTAGATAAGCGACACTAGATCTTGCCTAACTTAATAATTCAAAGCGCTTAAGACAACATCCATGGTTATAGATGACCACCCACAGTCCGGCCAAACGGCCAATCCACCTACAAGGTCAAAGAACCACATATAGTCCGGCCAAACGGCCCATCCACCTACAACATTTTGAAAGTCGGCCACAGCTTGACCAAGAGGCTAATCAGCACCGCAACAAGCACACCTTACACACCAATCAAACTCCCACGTCTAGAGGGCTTATGTACCTACCTGGCTGAATAAATGATGTTAAGTAATGCGGCCCAATAAGGCCCAATTAGCTTCAAAACCAAAAAGACTACAAAATATTATAAGATACATCTATTGGGGCAAATATTCACATATTAACGGTAATTATGACAAATTTCGATAGTTTGATTACGTCTTGATATTCCTTAATACCAAATATTTACAAAATATTTGGTATATCAAGTAAGGTGTCACATTATTAATATTGTTATTATTTATTGGTTAAATTATACTTTTAGTCCCCATTTTCGTAGCAAAATTTAAATTTGGTCTCTTAATTCTTCTTTATCTCAATCTGATTCCTATTTTGAGAAATTTGATGCAATCAAGTCCTTTCCGCTAGTGGTGTAGTAACGGTGTTAAATGGGGTGCTACGTGTCAGCTTCTGTATTTTTTGAATTTTTTTTTTATTTTTTTTATTATTTATTTATTTTTTAAAATTTAAAAAAAATTGTCACGTGTCAACCTGACATCTTGCCACGTCTGACATCTTGCCACGTCTGACATCTTGCCACGTGGAAGTGACAGTGCCACGTGTCACTATTATGGCATGTGTCATTTTCTCATTCTCAATTTGGTCCCTATATTTTAATTTTTATCTTAATTTAGTCTTATTTTTTGTAAAAATGATGCAATTTCGTCCCCCTCCAAATTGAAACAAAAACTATAAAATGTTATACAAGTATTTTTATTAAATTTGATTTTTTATTCAAATTGATATTTTTATTATATATTTTCAATAAAACTAAGTTTATTTAAATTTGTTTCACATTCAATTTTACTTAAAATTGTTTTCAAAATTTAAATTTATTTGTTTTTTTATTGTTACATAAACTAGTTAATTTTTCTTAAATTATATCAAATATAATTTATGAATTTAAAACAACTTTAAAACAATTTTACTTGAAATATCAATTTTAAATAAAGTTTAATGTAAAATATAAATTAAAATAAACTTAATCTTGTTAAAAATATTTACTTGAAATATTAATTTTGATAGAAATATTTGTGCAGATTTTTATAGAAATTAAATTTGGTTGGAGAGGGACAAAATTGAACAATTTTTACAAAAAATGCGACTAAATTGAAACAAAAATTAAAATACTGGGATCAAATTGAGAATAGGTAAATGACACATGACATAATAGTGACACGTGACACTATCACTACCATGTGGCACGATGTTAGCTTGACACATGGCAAATTTTTAAATTTTTTAAAAAATTCAAAAAAATTCAAAAAAAATTCAAAAAAAAAATCAGAAAATTCAGGAACTGACACGTGGCACCCATTTAACACCGTTACTACACCACTAACGAAAAGGACCTGATTGCATCAAATTTCCCAAAATAGGGACCAAATTGAGATAAAAAAGAATTGAGGGACCAAATTCAAATTTTGCTATAAAAATGGGGACCAAAAGTATAGTTTAACCTTATTTATTCAAGGTAATTTGTTATTTTATGATATTGGTTAATATTACATTACCTGTTTTATCACATAGATCCAAGGCCCAAAAGACCCTATAAATACATCTAGTATTCAGAAGGAATACACATATTCTCTCAAACTCATTCTCCCTTACTCTAAAAGATCTAAATTCTCTTACTGTCTTGAGCGCTAGATAGTCTTTTGCAGGTGGATCTTCTCTGTGTTCCTACTTTCAAGAGCATACATCAGGATTCTCCGATGGATCTTCCCTTGTGTTCTATCCCTCAAGAGTATACATTAGGATTCTCCAATTTACTTGGATCTTGCCACTTGTACAAAGGTACGCTCCAAATTCCAATAAGAATAAGAAATATAGATATTTTTTTTAAATTACCGGTATTAGGTACATTGATTAAATTAATATTAAAAATATATTTTATTTAATATTGATTAAATAAATATTAATAAAAATAAATTTTGAAATAAAAATGCATAAGCTTATGATTAAAATAATTTAATTAAAAATCAATTCAAAATTTATTAATAAGTTTTATTTCTTCCATTTATTTGTTTGTTGAAATAATAATAATAAAAGAATTTACTAAGATTTAATTTAATAGTAGTTAAGTTCACACCAAGTGAAAAAATAAATTTAAAATAAAAATAAATTATTTGATTATATAATATTTTATTTAAAATTAAAAATTACCATTGATCTTTAAAAGTTAACACTAGAGAATTAGCATACATCATTTTTACTTTAGTATCGATATCAAACAATGTACTATGAAATATTATATGTAAATGTATTTATTGTATTTACAAATTAATTTAAACATTAAATTTCAATTATTAAAATAAAAATAAGATACATAATGAAAAACAAACGTATTGATAACGTGTATTTTTGTTATTATAAATCATTACAATAACATTAAACTTTATATTAGTGTAGTTAATATCATATAGATAAATGGAAGATCTAAGTCATTTTCTTTGATAAAGTGCCAAATGGTTTCGAATAAGAAGAGAATTATTATGTTTTCTTGGTGTTTGGCTAATTTTGGTATTGTCCTTTCTTTGCTTGTTCTGACAGTATTTTATCTCTGTACTTAATGCCATGTTTTTCTTGTATTTGGAAAAACAAATATTTTTCGTGAGAATTGAACTTGTGATGATATGTAAAATAATACACAATTGTTCACCACTATTTTCTGCAAAATTTGTATATATTTTTCATATTATTATGTTATTATATTATTACATATTTAATAACTATGTACAAGCGTCATTATCATTATAATAATAATTATAATAATTTTAGATCCTAAATAGTATTTGATTGAAATAGCTCAACCTATGTTGTCTAGTAAAATTTTAATGATTAATGATATGAAAAATTATCTGATATTTTATTATTTTATACATTAATTATATGTATCACTTTTGCTTCTTCTCACTTTGGTTGCTCTTTTAATAATGTACACAAATTGTATTAGAAGACAAATCATAAGTAATGTTTCATGGATATATTTCATCTCAAATTTGCTAACATAATATTACAAAAGTTAATATTTTTCGCGTATGACATACTATTGGTTTTAAATTTTAAATAATTTACTTACAATTTTATCTTTAAAAAGTTCATGGATGGATTAAGAATAAGATATATTTCCTAACAATTTTACTATCATGCCAAAATCTCTAAATTTTAAATAAAAAATAATTCAAATATAATGTTTATGGCAATATGTGTAAGTTCATAAAAGGCTTAAATACTAATTTAGTCCTTATTTTAGTCTAATTTGTTCAATTTGGTTCTTAGTTAGTCTAGTGTGCTCTTGATTGGGATTGGAATTGGAAGTGGAAGGTGTGTCCCTGGTCTTAATGGAAGGTGTGCCCTGGGTTGACCCTCTCAAAATATGGCCCTGATTTGGGGTTTTAGGTTTGTCCATGCTTTTCTATTTAATCTCCAAATCACTCACTTTCTCACTAGAGTTTCCTAGTGCACCGATCGTAAGTGGAGAAAAAAATGGATGAGATGATGAATGGTTGGGTGGAAAGTGTTTGAGAGGATGAAAGTAGATGAGTGATTAACAAAAGTGGGTGATTAAGAAAAACATAAGAGAGAGTCTACGTGGATGGGTAAAGAGGAAAAGGATAATAGAAATGAATGGGTGATAATGGAGGAAATGAAGAATGATTTAATGATGGAGGTCCTAATGAAGGTGGGGATGATGATGATGATGATGATGATGATGATGATGATGATGATGATGATGATGATGATGATGATGATGATGATGATGATGATGGAGATGATGATGATGTTGATGCATGAAGGTGAGTGTATGATGAAGAAATGAAGCCGGTGGAGTGCCACATAATAGTAATGAGAACATTGTACACTTTGTTATTAACTATTTAGACGGTGTTAGCAAAAAGGACTAAATTGAAAAAAAAAATTAACAAAAATTGAGACTTGATTGAACACTAGAACAAAATAAGGACCAAATTGAACAAACTATAGCAAAGTAGGGATCTAATTAGTATTTAAGCCTACATAAAGCAATCTAGAGAAACAACACTCACAATGTTGAATACAACCTAAAAGTTTATATGTATTCTAATGTTTAAACGTTTATTAACATAGGCACATACATACATAATTGCATATTCATTATGAATTTGAGACGAAAGCAAGAATCCATTAAGAATTAAGACAAGGATGGAAAATTCAACAAGTAATTATCTATGGTTTTCTCTTCCTACCATTTTCTGATTGTCTTTCTTGTTTAACAACATAACATAAAATTTAATAGTTTTGAATACTTACATAATATTGAAAACTAAAATAGGATATAAAATTTTATGAATCTTACATGTGTTAAAATAAATATGTGTACATTTATGTATGAGAGATTAGTCTTATGTGCCATAAAGATTTAATAAGATGAATATCTTCATTTTTTTTTTCTTTATGATCATCCTTAGTCATTGGAGATTAAATGAGATGAACAACAATTCAATGTTTCACTCCTTTTGACTATCTATTTTCTATAATTTATCTTACTTTATTTTTTACGATTTATCTTGATGGATTTAGGAAAGAAAAATGTACTTGTCAAACAGGGAACTATGTTTATCCATTAGTAACTTATAAAGATATAGATAAAACTATGTTAAACCTATCAAATAGCAATCATTATTACAAAATTAATCCTCATTAGCCCAATTACTTTTTGTTCCTTTATTATTAATTTATTTTGTTATTGGTCACTTTAAGTAAGAAGTTGTGTGTCTCTCACATGAGGCATAAAACCCTACATCATAATTTCATAATCAATAATAGAAATTAATTTGAGGCATTACTCAATTGACATGCTTTCTTACATGTACCATAAACTAGACTTCTTCCTATATGAACATAATTTTGAGCGTGTAGTTGGTCCAACATATGTCTTTATTCAAGAAAATAATGAAAATATGTGCAACCATAGGAACATGTAATAAAAGCTTACCGTAATTAAGCTCAAAGTTACAATTGTCTATCATAAAACAAAACATAATACTTAACATTAATTATTAACAATATTACCCATATTCATAACATGTTCAAGAGATGTTTTCGATGGTAAACCCTTTGTTAAATGGTCATCTATCACTAGGTTTGGCGATCTCATACACGTAGGTGTCTTGTATTATTAGGTCTCCAACCAGTCCATAATTTAAAAGGTGTCTTAGGAATTACATTACTAAGAACCTCGTTTAGCAATACATGTTAGTTTTCAATGCATATATCCATAAAAATATGGATAAAGAAAAATTATTTAATATACTCCTAGCCATATCTACTAATATCCTATTACACTTTTCTTATACATTTTTTTATGGTGTACTTAACATTGTGTATTGTGCACAAATGCCAAGTTTTTGTAGAACCTTAGCACATTAACTTGGGTGTTCCCCAGTTTTATCATACCTTCTGTGATAACTGAGTATTGTTTTCCAAAGAGTTACTCCAAGCTTAGATAAATAGTTGGTATGATTGGTGATCACATATCACGCCTTAGTTCACTATAGAGGTTAATAATCTAAGTATGTAGGATTGATACTCTCCTATAGTGCTTTTGCACTATACAACATAGTCTCTCTACCTCTTCATATTCTTCTTGAATAATTTTATATAGATGGTGATGCTCTGATGCTATCAATTTTTCTAGCAAGTTAACTAAGTAGTTTGTAGTGTCGTATCCATGTTTATTTGGTAGAAAACACAAAGTGCAACCCGTTTCAGTGGAATAAAACAATGTTTGGGTTGCATGAAAAGTATAAAAGCATATTTGATGTAAAAATAGTATGGATTTGAAGTGATAAAATTGGAAAAAAAACATATTTAAGCAAGAGTTGATTTCAAAGTTAAAAAACATGTTGAAGCTAGATTTCACCACCTTATCCCTCTCTTCAATTGATGCAAATTTTATTTATAAAGATACAATCAATCGTGTCTTGGGAGTTCTCTTTAAATGAAACTTTAGGTCCATTCCTGGCACCTAAAGCCTAGGATCATCAAACTTTAATATGATTCCTTAATGACTTCTTGAATGAATCACCAACATTAAGATCCAGAGTCTATAACTAGCTAGAGCCTTAGATATATTCCTAGCCTCCAAAAGCAAGAGTAGAATTAGTTGGATGACAACTTGGAACCAGTTCCAACTCAATCTCAAGCCAATGATATAAGACGATTGATTAGTTTATCTAACAACAAGCATAAATTAATTCATAAACATATAATGAAAACATACTTTGATAAATAAAATAATATTAATACAAGAGAGTTCAAAAGAGTTATATATTTGCTTCAACATTTAAAGAGATTTAACTCCTCATACTAGATGAGAACAATACAACACATGGAAGAATAATCTCTCATTTACCTTTAAATAAATGTTTACTAAATACAAGGGAAATATCTACAAGAACTCTCAAGGATTTTCTTAAAATAACCCTCACAAAAAGTTTGTCTAAATAGACAATCAATTTTTTGTTATTTCAATAGCAAGTGCTTCGTTAAAGAAAGTATTTAGTTAGAGTATTCAAATAACTTACACTTACCTATTTCAACTAGAGTAATACATTATGAGACTAAACTTTTTTTTTTAAATTGTTTTAGTTTTTTATTCTCTGAATACTTGCAATTTTTAAATTATTAAGAAATAATGTCTTATTATATCAGACATTAATTCTAAGGAATAACAAATATCTCATTTCTTTTAGTGGTAATATTAGATATTTTCATCCATAGGACAGTGATAATATATATATATATATATATATATATATATATATATATATATATATATATATATATATATATATATAATATCGTTTTCAGTTGCTTTTTTAATTGAAACTTTGGAAGGTCACTCCCTCTCCCGTCTTCTTCTACAACCTCATTTTCCAACATCAAGTGGTGGTAGTTAAATAGGCATGTTATTGGTGAATCATTTGATAGCAACCTGAGCCACATGAAATCTCACACAACAAATCATCCATAAAGATTTAGGAAAGTGACCTTTTTTTTCCCTCCACAACAACTATCGGAGTGTCACTCCAAATTCATGGACCTCAACAACTGTATTTTAAAAGGTTAAATGAAAGAAAAAAAAAATTGTAGGAAAAGATGGGAAGTAGCTGCTATGTACGCCAATTGGAATTGGTCCCAAATTGATCGGATATGAAGGATTAGTGTCACAACTCTTTCTAAAAATTGTGCTTTCCCTAATTGCCAACAGCACGGATACTTAATTTGAAAGCAAGGAATCTATCAGTAGGGTTGAGAACTAGGGTTACCCCCTTCCCTTATAAACTTCCACTTTGGACATGTGGTCATCCATAATATTCACTCACTAAGTAAACAATATTTTATGTTTAATGAATAAATATTGTATTATGTGTTCAAGGTGCGATACTTTAATAATTGAATGATCATACATTTTTAGACTAAAAAGGTATATTCTTTCGATTAATATAACTTGTTCGCTGTAAGAAAATACTAAATTATCGATGAAACAAAAGTAAAAGAAATTTTATCGATGAATTTCAACGGTGAATTTAGAATTTTAACTATCAACGAAAATATTTGATGATAATGGATTCGTTTGTAAATTAAAATTTTTATTATTGATAGAAATATCTATTGGTAATGATTCATCGATAATATCCATTGGTAAAATTTGTCGATAATTTATAAACTTTATTACCAATTAATATTTCTTTCGATAAAATGGACGCTATAAAGTTCCTATTTTAAGCTTTAACCATGTCATGACAATGACAACAAGGAAGGAGGAGGAGTAGGAGAAAGAGGAAGAGGAGGGAGAGAGGAAGAAGAGGAGGAGGAGGAGGATGAGGAAGTGATAGATGTGGTGACGATAATGTCTGAAGAAGAAGAAGCAGAAAGAGAGGAAAAATAACAAGAGGAAAAGAAAGAAAAATATCAAATCACAATATTTATTGACGGATAATTACTATCAATCAAAACTTGTCGGTCATTATCGACCAATATTTACCTACAAATTCTAATTATCAATAATTGCTAATGAATAATTAAGGGTTAAATATGTTTTTGGTCTCTTAACTTTCAATGAATTTTGAAATTAGTCATTCATCTTTTGAAATACGTAGATTTAGTCCTTTTAATCAAATTTTGTTAGTTTTATTTGATGTTTTGTATATATTTCAATATTGTATTTGAGTTATTTATAATGTTTGACACATTTTTGCTTTAATGTACAGATTTAATCCAATAATTAATGATGAATTTTGGTTGTTGATAATTATTTACAAAATTTTATTTGTTGATAAAATTTGTCATCATTTTATTAATAATTTTTTTACTGTTGTTAAGCTGTTAGTACTTTTTATTTACCGATAAATTTTGATGATTATGAAATAATTCTATTTGTCAATAAATTCATTTATTTTTTCAGTAGTTGTTGATTAAACTTGGATATTATTTTTTTATACTTTTAAAGGGACTATTTTTTATACACCATATATATAGCTTAAATATATATTTTAGATAAAGTAATATGAGATGATTTTTATAAATTAACTTATTTATAAAATAGTTTTAATTTATTAGGAATTTATACATTTCATTTTCTATTTATAAAAAAATCATTTCAACATATATTTAAAGATTATTATTATTATTCTAAAGTTAACAAGCTTTTCTTACATAATAATTGATAAGGATGTAAAATTGTTTAACTAAGTCCATCCGCAACATATATTTTTCATATTTTATTATTTTCTGTATAAAAATGAGTACAAAAGAAAACGAAACTAAAATGGAAAATGAGATGCGATCCAGGAAAAGTTTATGCGAGGCCGTTAAAAAAGTTTTCTCTCCTTAGTTAAAGATGAAAGTATAAGAATCTTTCTTTAAAAACTTACTAATCATCTTACTTAATAATTATTTAATTATTATATTAGTGATATAATAATAATTAACATAAATATGATAATGTTTTTATATCTTTCTCATCAAAGAAATGCAAATCTCTCTTTTTTTTTAATCTAAACCATATATAGGAAAATACTATTTCTGTCTTCAAATTCTTTTCTTAATTTTATTCATACTTATACAAGAAGACTGATTTTACTGATGTGATTAAATGATATTTTAGAAACTTAAGACAAAAAGAGGACATATATTTGAAGAAAATATAAAACTATCATTTAAAGAAAACAAATAATTAATTGTATTTTTTAGTGTTTTTGTGATACTATTAATTGAAATCTATATAACTTACCAAATGATATTATTTATAAGAAACGTTTTTTTACTTAAAAAAGTTTTAAAAAATTATTATTTATTTTCAAAAGAATTAGTCGAATCAAAAGCCTGCAAGAAATGAATTTTCCATCTATAAAAATATTCCGTTACTGTAATTTTTAAAAGCTACTGTAAAAAAATGAGTGGTGGCTGATATGCAATTGCAGATATTATTTACGATAAATTTTCTTTTTGTGGTATAGGTATACTTAATAGGGAAAAGATTGTTCGACATATTTGAGAATCATTTCACAATTCATATATAGAGGTAAAATGGTTATAAAAATATAATTTTTTTGTGTTTATAAAAAATAGTAAAAGTCGTAGAAAATAGTATTAAATGGATGTAAAAAAAAATTAAATGTTAAAATACTGTTATTTTAGATTTTAGTGTTGGTTTGAACATAGCAAGCCAGATTTAGACTATATGATGTAAAGCCGCGTAAGGTTAATCGTTAATCACATGGCAAAGTATGATTTTAGTTATTGAATTTTAATTTAAAATTGAAATTTTTTTCTGTCTAATTTTTTAAATTTTTTAGTTTTTATGTTATTTTTTTTACGTTTTGAATATTTAGTGTTGAAGTTATTTACACCATTTAACACATTTAAATTTGTTGAAAAGTGTATTTAACATCTAAGAAAAAATAAAATTAATGTATTTGGATTAAAAAGACTATATTCATTTATTTGTAAAATATTAAGACAAAAATATATCAAAATTTAAGACAATAACAACTTTTAATTTTAGATTAAAGTTCAAGCACTCAAACCATATTAAAACCTTTGTTATAATGCAGGAACATGAATAACCGTCCCAAAGTATTTTAGTCTCGGTCTAGAAAAACATTATATATTTTTTTAATAACTAATAACATGTTTACCGACAATCGTCAATTAAAACAGACGTTAAACATTTTTTTCAAGTAATTAGACAATAGTTGTTTTTCTTTGACGGGTGAAAATTAAAGCATTGAAAAGTTGATATTTTGAAATTGAGGAGTTGAAATTTGAGGCACAGAATCACCTGGCTGAAACATTCGAATATATGTGATATTAATGTCCGTTTATTTTGAAAGTTGAGGAGGGTTATAAATCCGACATGACATTAGGAAAGTGTTAAGAAATGGCGTTTTTGTTGTAGTGATAGTGTTGGCATATGCAGATTTTTGTATTGAATGTTTTGTGCAGTTGCAGATGAAGTTGACTTCTCCTTGGGCAGAAAAAGTGGGGTAGCACCAATTAAAGGTCAAATAATCCATCCATTTTCTCTCCAGTAAACACTATCTCAGAAACCAAATTCTGGTGCCTTAATTCCCTTAGAAAGTGACAACACTTTACTGCAAAAATTACCAAATATCTCGTGTGGTAGGTACACAAAATTGTACAAAGAAAACAAATTACATCTTACAAATATAAAATATTCTATTTATAATTACTTATTTAGTTCTATAATTTTTAATTTAATTTATTTTTATCTCTTTATCATTTATGGATTCAATTTAGTTTTAATAACGTGTCAGTACATATCACGTGTGAAGTTGTAAAATTTTTAATATTTTTCAATTTTAGTTTTTTAAATATAGAAATTGTAATATCATATTAAAATTGTGTCACATGACAAGTTACAGGTCATGTCACGTGACAGTATAGTGATTGTTTTCAATTTAATCCTTTAAACTTTTTTATAATTAAAATAGAATCTGAGTACATGTCATTAAAAAATAATTACCCAAAGTTAACAAATAGATGCATAGGCCATTTAGGCACATAAGAAGATCACTAGTGTAGAGAAGTCTTTTTTATACCGATTAAACAAGGCTTTCTATATTTGTTCTAGAATAAGTATAGATACAGGCAGTATAAAATGTTCCCTTATTCATATTGGCTAAGGCCATAGCCTGTATAATAACCTAAGGTTATTCTTTCTTTTCCTCACCTATGAACACAACATTTTTAGACACACCAACCATGATTCCAGAACAAAACCTTTAACTCAAAATTTACTCACTAGTTGAACACACCACCAATCACATATGTTGCCATCGTTGGTGTGGCCGACAAAAATACCCATATCAATAGATATCTGCGGATAAAATTCGCGATGGATAGTTGATACTCATAGGTATCTATTACCCACCGTAGCGAGTAGCAGATATTTTAATACCCATTTATAAATGGACCGAGTGCGTATCATAGTACCCCTACCCTCGAGTGTCCGCTGCCCACAAAAAATAAAAATAAAATTTAATGTATATTTTATTAAGTTAAAGTTAATTAAAATTAAATTTTAATTTATATTTTATTAGGTAAAATTTAATTAAAATTAAAGATTAATTCATATTTATATATAATTTAATTTATATTATATTTTATGTTTTTCATAATTTTATTTAAAAAATTTATAAAATATATTTTTTCTTAAATGTCCACAAATACAACAAGTATTTTTTAAATGAATATCCAACGAGTAATGACATAGGTAACTGGTTAGATAATTTTGTTGCAGGTCGGGTAGTGGATAGGCATTATTCGTGTCCAACCAGGCTGTTGTCATACCTACCTGATAGTGATGCCGCTTAGCCTCCTCGTCGTCGCAATGGAGGACGTTAGTGAAGATGGAGGGTAGTGGTGGATTTTGAACATTAATTTTGGGGGAGCCAAAGTAATATTTCAAAATTTATATGTTTTATCATTATCACTAGTACAACAAAAATAAATAAATAATATATAATTTAATTATAACTATAAAAGAAATCACATATAACTAATAAATTTTTCTTTGTACTTTTAAATTATTGAATTCATCAATAATTAAGCCAAAATATACACTACTACAAAAAATATATATTTCCTACCAGTTTTGTTTTGAAATTATTTTCATAAAAAATACTTATAAATTTTGTTATGAAAAATAATTTTTAAGAAATTGCTACCAATTTTTTAGTAAAATCTTTAGGGTTTCACATAAAAATTTGCAGAAAATACTTGCAAATTTCATAATTTTGTAAAAAATAATTATTCATGAAGGAATTAGCAGCCAATTAAAACTCTTAGAAAAAATAACAAAAAAATAAATCTTTTCTTGCAAAATTTTATAAAAAAATTGCAAGGAAAATCTCATGAAATAATAATTCCAGTAGTGATAAATTTTCGGTTATATTTTTTTTCAATATAAATAATTATATTATATAAAAAAATTATCTTCTATTTTATTTCACAATCTTATTTAATAAAAAAAAATAAGTAAAATGTACTTCTTATTCTTGTTAAAAATTATTATAGTTCAAAGATGATTGATAGATTTTTTTTAAAATTTGAATAATTAAGAGTATTAACAATAAAATATTGAAGTTATAATTTTAAATTATTTTTTTATTAACATGATATTAACAATTTAGTTTTGTAATTATTAATTAATAGTAAGTGAGTAAGTAAAAGGGATGATAATAAATATTTTTATCCTTTTTAAATTCATTAAATAATTAAATTAATTTTTTTAAAATTATAAATTTAAATTTTAAACGTATAAGAAAAAAGAAAAGAATATTGGAAGTGAGTGCCTTGGCCCCCTGCGGACCAACAAAGGTCCGCCCCTGAAAGAGGGGAATTGGTGGATAAAATTTTGTCATAAAATAATCGTGATGAATATGGAGTTGAAGATTACGAATGGTACTGGGGAGTTCAGTGAAGAGTTGGTGACAGAGGAAACAGATGGAATGATTTGTAGTCGAGGGATTAGAGTTTACTCTCTTGATTAGCTTCACTTTTTGTACCGACTCTAGGTCTAATAGGTACGAAGCCTTCTACTTAATTATCACTAATTACTAGAAGGATACTAATATTTTTATATTACTTTTTTTTTTATCATTCATTTTTTCTTTCTTCTAAATCTATAAAAATTAAATTTTATGAAGATTATTTTATCATAATAAAAATTATCAAATGTTCATCGAATGATGTCAAACAACCTTTTTTCTTACTAAAATGTCATTGTGCCAACTTTTTATATTATTGATGTTTGGTCTAACCAATACAAAAAATTTTCTACTTAATTATTGGAATATCGCTGCACCAATTTTCTACACCAGTTCTTGGTCTAACCGATCTAAAATGTATTATCTTATACAGTAAACATTTGCTTAAATTTGCATTTTGATCTTAAGCGTTAATGCAGACTTAAATGGGATGCGGACTTATAAAAATTTAAGAGTCATATTATGAGTCATATAATTACAATATGAAATATGAAATATTATGAGAGTTAAGATCTTGTAGAGATTCTGAACATATAAAAGATATAAAATATAGGGTTAAATATGTTTTTGATCCCTTAACTTAGTGAAAATTGGAATTAGTCCATTTTCGAAACTTTGACCCAATTTAGTCCCTCAATTTCAAAATTGTGTGGATTTAGTCCTTTTAACCAAAGTTTGTTAAGGTTATTTGACGTTTCAAATGCGTTTCATGATAGTTTTTTAGCTAATATTGAAATGAAAGTGTGTCAAAGGGTCTAAACATCTCAAGTGCTATCATGAAATGCGTTTGAAACATTAAATAAATTTAACAAACTTCATTTTAAAAGACTAAATTCACGCAGTTCTGAAGTTGAGAGACTAAATTGGACAAAAATTTTAAGGATGGACTAATTCTAATTTTCACTAAAAGTTGAGAAATTAAAAACATATTTAAATATAAGTGATATGTTACGAGATATAAATTTCTTATTATATATATATATATATTTATATATATAATAAATATAACAAAATATAAAGTGAAATCACATTATGTAATTTTTTTTTTTAAATAAAGTAAGAAAATTATTGATGTGAAATTTTTTTTTTAAATGTAAATTTAAACGAAATACATATTTAAGCAGATGTTTAACGTGTATCAATGATTATGTCACTGACTCACTTGTTATAGCGAATGAATTATTAAAGTATAAAAAAACGTTATAGAAAATAATGTTTACAATGATCAATTTTATTAATTTATTAACTATAATGATTGAAGCCGAGTATTTGTGAAAAGTTACCCTATCTTTTAGTAATTTTAATTAAATTAATTTTATACGTGTTTTTTCTTTTTTCAAAATTCATGTAATTATGTAAATTGAAAGAATTGGTTTAGAGAAATTAAAAGAAGATCAAATAACGTTAAGAAGGAGAAGATGAAAACAACTTCATTAAATATGAACAGTGTATGCAATACTGTCTCCTTGTTTATTATATAATATAAAATTAGGAAAAAAAAAGAGACAGACGTGAGTTTTATTTTATTTTTTTTAAAAACAAACGAAGAAAAAGGACAATTACTTTAGATGTCTGGGTCGATAGTATAAATGCCAGGACGACAATGAGAGGCAGATGGCTGTCTCTATAGTTCGTAACGCCTCTCCTTTCTTCACCCTTCATGCATTCAATCCTCATTCTCATTCTCACCCATTTAAACCCCTCTTCACACCATTCCTCTTTCACTACTCTTCTCTCTCTCTCTCTCACCATTAGCAACCAGTAAGAACACCATGGTTGTTCTCTCCAACCAATCTGCACTAAACGAGTTGTTTCTGGCAAAGACATGCAACCCCTCCACCGTGTTCACGGCGGTTCCCGAGGTTGATCTCTCACACCCCGACGCCAAGACAATGATGGTGAAGGCCTGCCAAGAGATTGGTCTGTTCAAGGTGGTGAACCATGGCATTCCGCCGGAGGTGATAACGCGTCTGGAGAATGAAGCGCTGAAGTTCTTCATGCAAAGCCAGTCCCAGAAAGACAAGGCCGGTCCCCCCGACCCTTTCGGCTATGGCAGCAAGAGAATCGGCACAAACGGTGACATGGGTTGGGTGGAGTACCTCCTCCTGAGCACGAACCCCGACATCGTGTCCCCCAAAAGCGTTGAGCTTTTCGAGCAGAACCCGGAGGCTTTGAGGTAAGTAAAGTAACAGTGATAAAGGGCGTGGTTTAGAACAGAGTGCCGTGGTTTGTTTTGTTTGTGACATGTTTGTGTGTTTTGTTGTTGTTAAGGTTGTGCGTGGAGGAATACATAGGGGCAGTGAAAAAGATGTGCTGTTTTGTGTTGGAAGAGATGGGAGAAGGGTTGGGGTTAGGGAATGTGTTTAGCAGAATGGTGAGAGAGGAGAGAAGTGATTCATGTTTTAGGGTGAATAGGTATCCAGCATGTGTGGAGTTGGAAGAGAGTGGAAGAAATTTGATTGGGTTTGGAGAGCACACAGACCCACAGATATTATCTGTCCTCAGATCCAACAACACATCAGGACTGCAAATCTGTCTCCCAGATGGGACTTGGGCTTCAATCCCCCCTGACCCTTCCTCCTTTTTTGTTAATGTTGGTGACCTCTTTCAGGTACATCTTCAATCTTTCTCTTAATGTCAAAATTAATAAATTTATGTACCATTTATTATTAATATGGAAATTTCAGGTTATGACTAATGGAAGGTTTAAGAGTGTGAAGCACAGGGTATTGGCAGATTCAAGGATGTCGAGGTTGTCAATGATCTATTTTGGAGGGCCAAGTTTGGAGGAAAAGATTGGTCCTTTACCTTCACTTGTGTCCAAAGAAGAACAGAATATTTACAGAGAATTGACATGGCGGGAATACAAGAATGCTGCATACAAGTCAAGGCTCTCTGATCACAGAATCACTCTCTTTCACAAATCTTCACACACTTAACTTAGATACCATTTTATAGTGAATGCAACTTTAGCATCACCTGCTTATATGTTGCATATTTAATAAACTTTTATTTCTTTTCTCACCCTAATTTTCTATCAATTTTTTTAACTGCTCCTGCCTAGGAATCCGGATATTGATAGCTAAGAACACTTTAGTTTTTTCTTTTCTATTTTTTAATATAAAAAAAATTATATTAGCTAAGTAAATAATGATAGCGTAAGAATAATTTTTAAAATATTAATCAATATAAAGCTTAATTAAGCAATAAGAGAATTACGATATATATAACAGTGTCCTATTACATAACATAATTTGTTTGATGGATTTAGATCTATATTTTATATGAGTTATAATCATTAAAAAATTGTGGTTCTTAATATATATATATATATATATATATATA
>Ga0214543_1006085_pt1 | contig 21730 bp, 14 predicted proteins | sample CNSS2metaG_FD_160094 | JGI IMG/M metagenome (GOLD analysis project Ga0214543, IMG submission 160094) | Root nodule microbial communities from cowpea collected in UCLA plant growth center, Los Angeles, California, USA - CNSS2 | ecosystem: Host-associated > Plants > Roots > Nodule | place: USA... | reverse complement strand
TTATTATTATTATTATTATTATTATTATTATTATTATTATTATTATTATTATTATTATTATTATTATTATTATTATTATTCATAGTGGTGTTATTATTATAAGTATTTTTTTAATTATAAAAAACGTTATTGTAATAAATACTTTTGCTAAATAAATTTTTAATCTTTTAAAAATTTTATAAATTATAATTTATATTAATATTAATATTTTTAATAGTTAAATAAATATAATAACAATTATATTATTATTCTAAAAATATTTGAAATAAAAAAAATAAAAAATACACTCACGGGTCAAGACTATTATAATTTTTTCGTAAAATTAATTAAGTGCACATTTTATTTATTATATTTAAAACTGAGATGATTGTCGTGTCACTTATATTTACTACTTCATTACTTCAATAATAATGTTTACAACAATATAACCTAATATTCATTATATTTCATTACATAATATTTTCACAACTTTATTATTTTAATATACAAAATAAAAAAAATACAACCATCTATTAGTTGAATCTAAAACATTGATTTTGACGTACATGTGGCATACAGTTGAATTGACACGTGGACAATTTAAAAAAAAATTAAAATAAAAAAATAAATAAATTACAAAGTGATACGTGATGGTCACTGTTCATTATCGTTGCTTATTTATTTAAACAACATTAGAAAAAAAATCAACTTGAATAAAATTGACAAAAATTGAGACTTATTTGAAAAAAAATAATATTAGGATTAAAATTACAAAATTGAAAAAAATTGAAAAAAAAATTTTAACTTATTTTAAACATATTGATTATATTTTTATAAGGTATTATATATTTGTTTATATATTATTAAATTTACTTTTATTGTTTATCTATGTATAATGTGTGTGTTTTTTGCTGAATAATGATAAAAACAATTAGCAGTCAGAGAGAGAAAGTAGATTTGATATATTGATGTCATATTTGAAAAAAAATTAATAAAGGAAAATAAATTAAGTATTTTTTTAATAATAGGTGTTATTATGATGAAATACTATGCTGCTAGTCAATAGCGTGATTTATTTCCTTAAGAAAAACCAAAAGAAAAACCAAAAGGCTGACAACATGTAGTTAGACGATAAACCCGACTTATCAATGTTCCACTTCTTCTGGGTTACCTCTGTCAACGGTTCTAAAATTCTAGAAAATGTATTTGTTAACGTATTAGCATTAAATCAATATTTTATTTTGTTGATATTTAAAATTTATATCAAACTATTATATTTATTTTCATTACTCGTGTCAATCCTAAATTAACCATAAGTAATGAAAAATTATAACTAAACCATTAAAACCTGAAAAATACATTATTATTGCTGTATTTACTTTGAAATATATCTAACAATAAATTTATTTTATTGTCTTTATTTTATGTATATGCAAAAATATTATAAAGTTCATTTAGGCCAAAAAATCATAAAGAAATTATTAGACTTCTAGAACCAGCAGCCAGTGTTAGATGATGCAGTGCAGGAGATAGGTCGGTTGGCAAATTAGGTTTTTGTTTGTCAACCTTTACTCACCACATAAATTGCACGATTAATTAGCAGAATACTTTGGCATAATTGATAGGGGAAGTGATTAAATTTATCAAATACTACACTATCAAATATGTAATATTTAAAGTAAATCTTTCGGAAAAAAAAAAAAACATAAGCGTGTACGTAAAGCCATGATTATGCTTTTAAGTGTGCAATTTGTTCCATGTGTGAAGTAAGTTCTGTTCGGAAAAAAAGTGGATTAAGCGTGTTCAGATATCGTTTAGATTAAAAAAATGACGAGATTCGAATGAATTTGAGTAAAAAGTTTGTATAAAATTGATAAAATTTTTATTTTTTATAGATTAAATTGTATTGTTATCACTTTATCTGATGTAGTGTAAATTTAAAATTAAACAAAAAAATAGTTAAAATAAAATTGAAGCTGTTATTTGAAATTAGAAAAATATTTATTATTATTATTATTATTATTCTTAAGATTTATTTGTAGTGTTGTTATAAAATTATGTTTGGATAACAAAAAAAAATGAAGGTGGCATGGATTACAAAAACCCAATAGGAATAAGTTCACATAACACACTTCGTTGCTGGTAATATAAATCTACTAAAGTAAAGAAAACAATTTAAAAAAATAATTTAATAGAGCTTATCATTTCGATCTTTCAAATGTTGCATTCTCGTGTTGTTGTTGTCAAATAATTAGTTCAAAATTATGGTCAAAATGAACATGCTATATTCCATCTTTGCATCCTATAGTGGATGTTTTCAATTCCCCCACAAAAGTATGTCCAACTTGTCCTCATAAACACAAATAATTTAGCCTATGTCATTCATAATACTGATTAACTTGTTCAGACGCCGTTCAAGAGACATGTGAGGGATTTCCTCATAGAAAGTTTGGCAATGAACAAGAATTTTACCGTCACCCATCTGCATGTCCACTAACATTAGCTTGATGTTAGACCACCTATGTTTTAAGGGATTAATTAACAATTTTGGACAGTCAGGATTATTTTCTTGTTTTTTAAATCTATTGCCAGGGCATTTGGGATGTTATTGTTAACATATCGTAAATGTTTTTGTTGAAAAACCTGATTGTGATTTTATTGATGTTGAAAACCATAAGGCAGAATATGATTATAACGTAAAACTATTATCACATCAACACTTGACCAAGATAAATTGTTTCATATTTTTCGATGTGGTGGTGTAAAAAAATGTGGAATACTTTAGATAATACATAAAGGTACCATAAGTGTAAAAACAGAAAGAAAACATTTTATGATCAAATAATATGAACATTTCATTAGGCAACAAGGCGAAAAAATTTCTGTAATGCATAATTAATTTTAAAATTTTTGGATAGGGGAGATATAACTTTCTCCTCTTAAAAAACTTTTCTGATAGTATTGAAAAGTTTAGCACATTCTATTTTTAAAAAAATTATTCACAAATTAAAACATTGAAATGTATTTTTTGAAATATTTAAATTTTAAAATTTTAAAAATTATCCTAGGAAAAAAATATTTTAAGAAAAAATATAAATTAAAGCTATATTAATAAAATTAAGGTGCATACATAAACATTGGTTACTCAAATTTACACTTTGGGAATACATTTCAAATGGGCTGGTCGCATTAAAGCCCATAATCTCTACTAAAACCACGGGCCGAACATAAACTAGGGCTCAGAATTCAAAATAACAAAGGAGCCAACGGCTAGTTCATTCCGTCTTAATTTAGGTGATAAGCAAATATTCACACGCGCCAACGGTCATATTTGATGTCACTACCATTTTATAAACCCCACAATTGAGTCCTCAAAAACGCCCTACTCTTCTAATTCGCGATATCTTCTTCTCTAATCTCTCTTTTCTCACTGCAAAAGCGAATTTTCAGTTTCAATGGAGACTCCGACATCCACCGCAAGAAGAGTCACAAGATCCCAAACTGCCTCCAACAACATTCCCCTTTCAAGTACGTCATCGTTTCCTAAAACCCCACCACCGTTATCTTTATTTTGTCAGTTATTAATTTTTTTTTCTCTTTTGATTTCATAGGAAAAAAGAACGAGGATTCGGAAATGGCCGTGTCGAAAACCCGGCAAAGAAACGGCGTGCAGAACCAGGATCGGAGCGCCCTCGTTGACATATCGAACGATTCTCCGATTGTGGGGCTTGCAAACGGCAACGACCTTGAAACGCCGTTGTCGTCTATAGTGAAGCAGAAGAGGGTGAAGAATACGCCGGGTTCAGGAGAGGCTTTGCTGAGGGGTCAGGTGAAGACCCTTTTGCAGAAAGTGGAAGAAGAGGCTGTGATTTCGAAACTCACCATGGAAGTTGTTCCGCCCTTTCTTCAACTCGCTAATTCCCCCATGTCACTTCTTGCACCTACTCCTGCGAACACTCCTCAGATTCCCAATCTTTCTGGATCCAATGGTGATGCTTTGGCTTTGGTGTCGCCTCCTTCTTGTGTAATCGAAGAGCAACTGATCTCTAGGGTTAGTCCTTGTTATCTAGTCATGTTTTCTTGCCCCTTTCTGTTTTCAAGAAAAGATTTCCTTTTTGGTATTTGATATAAAATAAACATTTTGTTTACCCCCAAAAAAAATCAGCTTTTTTGTCTTCTTCGACCAAAAGGAACAAGGAACACAGCTATTTGTATTTTGTATGGTCTGGTTTGAAACTAAAGGATGAGGGGGTTTTCTTCTAATGGCAGGTGGTGAATGAAACATTTGAAAAGAACAAGGAGGAGGTTGAAGGTGAGAAGAGTGTGATAACACGATCCTTGCTGTTGGATTTCTCGGACAAGTCGGAGGTGGTTTCTGAATGCTCTTCTGAGGTGACTTATCAGGAAGTGATACATGGGAGTGGTGGATCCACTGAGGATGATGGTGCTTCTGTTTGGTCTATGCAAGTGAATGCAAGCACACATGATGAAGATGAGATGGAGGAGGAAAGTGGCGAGGAGGAAGAAGGGGATTATTATGAGGATGCTGAGGAGGATGAAGAGTGCTACGACAATGAAGATGGTGATGGAGGTTTGTTACTTGATGAACTTTGTGCTGGGTTGAACAACATCAGTGTGAATGAAAAAGGTTGTGGGAAGCACACAAGGTTTGTTTACGACAGTGAGGATGAGCTTGTGGAGAAAGTGGTGGAATCTTGTGGTTCTTCTGATGTTATGCATTTGAAGGGATTGCCAACACCTAAAGGAAAGCACCTTCGCTTCCCTGACGAGGAAGAAAATTGTAGTTTGTGATTTTCATTGATGCTGCTGCTGTGTCTTTCTTGACACAATTCTGCTGTTTTGGTTGATCATTGTTTTGTTCCTGAATCTGTTCAGGAAGTTATTAATGTTGATGATTGGAAGCACATAATGCTACTCCAATGAAATTGTTACTTTTCATTTATCAATAAACTTTGGTGATTTAAAATTAATGTCTGCATACATTTTTGTTTCTGTAAGGAGATCAAACGCAGTGGATAGATTTTATTTTATTTTTTTAAGAGATTTTCTACTATTTGTTACCATTGAAAGATAATTTAACTTTCCAATTATTTGCATGAGTATTTTAAGTATACAAACTATAATTAAAATAAAGACAAACGTTACTATTCTACCATAATTGAAGGAATCCATTTTAAACGTTTCTATAATGTTTTGCATAAAGGCTTTTTTTAATTATATTACATAAAGAAAATATTGACTTGTTATTTTTTAGTTCTAAAATATTTAAAATTATACTTTTTATATAATATTTTCTTTATACATCAACAGGTTATTAGTATAGTATATTCATATTCATGATTATACGAATGAAACATTACAATGATAACAAGACGAATATTAAATTGGACAAGATAGATTCTTGATTTGGATAAAATGTTTATTCTTTATTAAAAGTGTTATTTTCTCTTTCTTCTTTCCTTTATTTTATAACAGTAGATATTGTTTTTGTAGGTTTTGATATATTTTGGATTACCAAAAGAGAATATTATAGAAATTCAGAAAGTGTGAAAGGAGTATTTTATTAAGGAATATGATCTTTAACAAACTTTTTTTTAATAAAGTTTGAGAAAGTTTACTTTTTAACACATTAAACATTTTTCTTCTCTTTCCAAGTCATATTAAATATTTATTTCATCCATTAAAGTATTGTCACGTGCCTAGATCTCGGATAAATGAAAATTTTATTGATAAAACCTTTTCAATTGTAGCCAATATCTTATTACGAATAATTCTGACAACTTCAGGAGAAAAAAGGGCATTCACTTATTACAGAGATGGTGTGATTTGATTCCATTTTTTTTGACCGATTTCGGTAAAAAAAATGGAATAAAAAAACCCCACGCGTGTTGAAGGTGAAATTTGTAAATAAAAAGATTAATTCCTTCTGTCGTGTATCCTCGATTAATGAAGCCTTATATGCTTGAATTTTAGGTGTACTTTGTCAAAAGTTTGTTAATAAAACTGTCAAAACATAATTTTCCTTTCATTAATTATGCTACTTATTATCATGCAAGGGGATTGAAATATGACATCTCAATGTGTAAATGTGTGTGGATTATGTTGGATTGACAAAAAAAAAATGTACCTTGATGTATAGATATAAATTTAGTATGCATAATAGTTGGAAAACATATATTATTGGATATTTTAAACTAGTGTTAGGACTATTTAAACATAATATGTGTTGAACATAATATATCACTTAAGTTATGAATTATTATTTAAGCAACGTTTAATTAGTAAATTAGTATGTTATCGTTTAAGTCATAGATGCTTAAGTGAGATATAGCTTAAGGGATGACTTGAGACGTGAGGGAGAGATAAGAACAATTTTATTTTCTTTAAAATAAATGAACTCAAAATGAAAAATCATATTATAGTGTGATGAGAGAGATACATTATAACTCCACAAGACATAATATTAAGTATGAAATATATTTTGAGAAGAAAATATCTATATTTCATTATTAATAATCTAATTAAATAAATAAAATATTGGGTGATGAGAAATTGAACAAAATTTTTATATTAACTCTTATAAAAGACATCGACTCTCACAACTTGTGTTTTATTGAATTTTAAATGTGAATTTTTGAATTGTTGGATAGAAGTGATTCAGTCACAAATTATTGTGTGTATGTTTAAGAGGATGTGATATAATTGATATATGTATGTGTTGTTTATATGTAAAATAATTAATTTACTCTTATGTAGTGAGTTTACACCTAATAGAAGGAAAACTAGGCATATATAGTTAGATATTTTAATTTGTCTATATGTATATTTGAACATTGTTTTGGAACTTAATCTTCGGATAATTTGTATTATATATTATATAGAGGTACATTAGGGGTAAGATTCCTTAACTAATTAAGGGAAAACTAGAAGGAAACCTCTCAAATTCATAATCAAAGCACTTAAATTAGCTTTTTCCACCAAAAACTAAATATTCAAGAAAAATATTTTGAAATGAAAAAGAATGTAATCAAAGTTTTAACTGATTATTATGAATACAATAAACGTTTTTTTTTTTTCCAATTTCATATATTTTAGGGAATCAGATTTTGGTCCTAGTATTTTTCAATTGACGGATTAAAAAACATGCTTAAAGTTACTACTTAATGGTATTTTTTTTTAACCATCATAAAATTAAAGACAAAACTAAAAATGCACATAGTTTTTTTGGCGTTTAAAGATCAATTCATCGGATTTAAAAAATCACAAGAAATGATGATGTCCCAAAACCACAGCCCAACCCAATAAGAGTGACGGGATTATAAAAGGGGAAGTGGATAAGCAAAATATAACCACACGTTACATTCTAGGAAGCCATGGAAACCATCTCTATCTCTCCAAACTCATCTTCCCTCACCGTTCTCACTAGACGTTCACTGCCATTAACAAGACACACCCAAATCTTCTTTCCCCACCGTCACGCTTCTCTCAGTTTCAACCTCATATGCTGCACCACTACTGATAATAATAGTAGTAGCAGCAACACAAGCAATGATGATGCAGACTCAGTTCAAGCACCAAGTGCAGCACCAGTTAATCCTGTAGAATTGAGCTTCCGGAGAAGATCAAGAAGGCAAGCTAGAAGACAGAGGGAGAGGGAAAACGACATGCAATCTACAAACAGAAGGGTTGAGAGTCCCCCCAAGAAATGGGAAGACATGACTTTGAGTGAGAAAGCGGTGGAGCTTTATGTGGGAGAGAAAGGTGCTCTCTTTTGGCTCAACAAATTTGCATATGCTTCAATCTTCATCATGATCGGAGGGTGGATCTTGTTCAGGTTCGTGGGTCCTGCATTCAACCTTTACCAGCTCGATGGGCCTCCACTCTCCCCTACTGATGTGTTCAAGTGATTCCTCTCAGGTTTTCATCTTGATGAGTTACTTACTCAAAATGCTTTTAGCATCTCAACTCATCTACAGTAATGTTTCTCTGCTCTCTCAAAAAAGATTGCCATGTTACTTAGTGCTACTGCTTGGGACAGATATTATATGTAAAATTCAGGGGCGCGCGCAAAAACCAGACATTTTTGTTAGAGTTGCAATGCCGCATCATCTTCTTTTATAGTATACAGACATTTTTTCAGTGCTTGGAATTTCACATTAGTTTTACAGAAGAACTAACAACCCTGACCAAATTATGATTCCACAAGCAGAGAATTTGATTTCTAAACAAACCTAATGATGTGAATGATGCATGTAATCTTTTTTGTTTAATGGGATAACATTATTGTTTTTGGTGTCTTCTATGTTGGGCTGAGAGGAGTCTGCTATGTAATAAATAACTAGAATCAGTGGTTTTTCAAGTAAATCCGTGTATTAATACGTGAAATAGAAGGTATAAACCAATTTAATTGTTGACATTTTAAATCCTTGTTTTAGTTCTTGATTTTAGAAATAAATTATTTATTTCAATTTTCTTTCGTACAGTTTTTCCCTGACGCTAGAAATTAAAGTGAATACCCTTCTAAGAAATTGCTGACAAATAAGTGAGAATCTTGAAAAGACGGACGAAAGCATTGGTATGGTTTACTCCTAGTAACCACGTATAAATATACTGCTACTTAAGTAGTAGAGCATGAGTATAAATACCCTAGTAAAGCCCTGGTTACATGCACAGGAAATTTGGATTAGTCTTCTGAGTTTTATAGATGTGCTAATTCTCCAGCTTGCAGTTAGTGATAAATGGCATTGAAACTCACTGAACACCATAACTAAATTCCCTCACGTGAACAGAGAGGGATGTAAAAACCATGAAGACACTTCTGAACCAATGTTCTTAAAACAATATAACTGAAAAATTGAGGATAAAAACCAAAGGTCACTAGAGGAGAATACTCACAACTTGTCCACAATCCTCTATCAAATAGAATATTTATAGTAAGCCATACATTTTCAGAAACTAAAAGATATGATGGCACTGTGCATAAACCATTATGTCTTACGCAAATATAACGAGCATGTCAGAGAACATCAACGCGTTTTGCTGCCAAAATAACGCTAGAAAATCAAAACAAAACTCAGCCAAACTAGGGCACGTCATAGCAATTTAACTAATAAATTCAACATTACACAACATTAACAGGTTGCATGGGGGCGGCCATTTTTTGAGTTTTGCACCTGCAAATGACAAGCATCGATTATTCAGTGCAACTCGGGTGCAACAGAAAAGGCAAAACATGTTTAATTGCTAGATAATGAGTTAAAAACGCACATAATTTTGTCTTCATTTTAAAGGCGTTTATTTAATTTGCACCCCAAAAACAGAATATAATTCGAATGAGATAATAACCTGTTACACTGTAGTCTTGAAGCATAATTATGATTATTGCAATTTGAGCACATCCAGTCTCCACTGCGCCATTGCTTTGCTCTAATAGGTACAATAGATAAAATAAAAGTATTTAAATTGTGAGCCAATCAAAGTATGATAGCATCTTTAGATGTGCTATTAAAAAATATAATAAATGTGTCTTCACTCTTCAATAATATTACACGATACTCAGGTGCGAGGAATTAGTTACCCTTTTCCAAGGAGGGCAGGTGTAGAAACTTGAGGTGGAAGAAGTGTGGCCAATGGCAAACTTGGAGTTGTACTTGAGTTCATGCTGGGATAAGAGGGGAAGACTCCAGGTTTTGGATCTGCACCTGTCCCTACCACTTGATCTAAACTTGTATATGTTTGCTGTTGATCATTTGTCTGCAAAATAAGTAAGACAGTAAGAGGCTTCTAAAACTATCACAACAGAATTTTAAAACGACAGAAGTGCATCAGAAATTAGCTAAAAAACAAAGTCCTTACAGTTCCTACATTCAATCTCTTGTTGTCCCAGTCATAAACCAACTCTTCAGAGGCTAGTCGCTTTGTCCCAAGTGCTTCACACCAAAAAAGTGGAAACAGCATAAAGATTAACATGAATTGCTAGAAATTGAAAACCATTTTTGATATTAAATAACCAAAAATATTCTTATCAATGCAATGAAGACCGGGAGGACTATCTGTGGGACACTAGAGCACCATAAGAAGGTATGTTCCAAGACTTGTGCACTAGTACAAATTATCTTTGATGGAAGACACCTATTAGGCATTTTGCACCTAACAAGGCTACAAACTATACAAAGGAAGGAAGTCATACCAGGTTGAAAGGCATTGCATTTTTTACACTGCAAATAGTTTCAACATTGAATCAGAAAAATAATGAACACTTCAACTCTTGTACACTGTATAACTCAACAACACTTTCAAGTAGAATTCAAGACATACCTGGGAGCGGGACGAGTAATTGTGGAAGCCACAGTTACAGATCCAGTCCCCATTGCGCCATCCCTTCGGAACAGATAAGTTCTGGTTGGTGGAATTGTCAAGAGGGTGTCCAGAGCTATAATTTCCACCAGGTAGCCATATGGAAATCGGTTGCACACCATACTTATCTGCTCCAAGAATGGGCCAACTGGAGTTTAAATGTAGTGACTGTGGCGGCGCTCCACTGCCAAGCAATCCCATATTCATCTTTTGTTCTGGTCCCCCTGGGCCCCTGGAATAATAATGTGAATAAGTGGGGAATGATGCTCCAGTCATCGCAATTGCAGGCATGGCTGCTACTTCCTTTGGTTGTCCACACTTCTTGCACTTCTCTCTTGATGCATAATTGTTGTTAGTGCAACCTATTGTTCCATGCATACAAACCCAGCCCCAGAAAGCAGCCAGAGGGGAAAGGAATCCAAGCATACGCACACCAACACGTCCCACGCACACCAACCCGTCCATCCCACACAAAATACACATACAAAAAGCACAAACATCTCAACCTAGGCGATAGCAAGTTCTTCATCTCAATTTGAAACAGAATATCATAAACCAAAATCAAATGTCATGCTAGGTCGTGCATCTTTCTAACATCAATCATTTTGTAAAACCCAACTATGTATGAAAAGAAATAAATAGAACATAATACATGGTGTCATACGTGAGTACTAGAATTTAAAAAAACAGAACAAATAAAGCTGAAATACTAACAAATTTACACTATGAACCAGTTTGAATCAGCTTCTCAAGAAGCACCTACAAGAAAAAGAACTAAATCAAGAGAGTTTATAATCTGTTTTCTCAACTAGATCCCTTTATAAATTCTATCCAATTTCAGTCCTTACAAATTACAAAACCTATGTGCTTCCAATCCTGAACGAGAGATTAAAAAGGCAGTCTTTGTTATATGGAAGGAACTAATGATTAAAAACAAACAAAATTTAAATAAAAAATATATAAGCCTATATATACTATCTATCCACTCGTATATTCTATCAAGTGTTTCACAGATGACCCAAAAAAAGACGCACACTAGGTCACGCAGTATAAAAGATGATTCAAGAAAGGTCAAATTTCCCAATTCCATTTCACTCCTACATTTTCCAGTGCACCAAGAAACACATACAAGAACAGGTTCCTAGGTGGGCAAGGAAGAACCCCTCCGGAGCAGGAATAAGTAAAACAACAATCACATAAAAATGAGTGAATGAAAGGAGAAAAAAAAGGAGAAAGGTTTATGAAAAGGATGTCTGGGAAGAAAAGGAAAAGAGAGAAAAATGGGTGGTTGGGGCTAACCGGTGCAGATCCAATCGCCAATACGAGGAAGCCACTTGGAATCAGCGGGGGTTTTGGTATCGACGAGGAGGCGCGGTTGCTTGCATCGATTGCAGAATGATCTGAAAGCATAGTTCCTGTTGTTGCAACTGCTGCACTCCCAATCCCCTTCTCTCCCTTCTCCACTTTCAGCTCCTTTCGCGCTCAACATCTTCTTCCCCTCTTAACTCAACTCAACTCCACAACTCTCTCTGTCTCTCTGTGTGTCGCACAAAACAAACCACACCGGAGACAGATTTTTATATGGGTTCGAAGATACTAACGATAAATAAATAATAAATATATATAACAGAGAGACAGAGGAAGGAGAAGCAGCGAAAATACATGTGAATTTACTGGAGTCAAAAACAAAACCTCAAATACTGATACTTTTGGTAAATTTTTACGAGTTCGGAACACATACACGGGCCTTATTCTGATCCAGTGGGCCTCCGTTATTGCTTTCTTTAGAAAGTCATTTCTACCCTTTTTCTTCTTGCACCCCTATAAAATCCCTAATCTCCAAAATACCCTTCATTAAAATTAGGTTTAAACATTTAACCCTATCTCACTCTTTCTTAGAGTGTGAGGAATGAGTTGAGGAAGAGGAAGAGATTGAAAGGATTAGAGGGTGAAATTGATGTTGTCTTTAGAGATGTCAAAAGAATTTGTATCTATAAATATACACAGATAAAACCTGTAACAGATAGAAGATGAATATTGTAAATGGATACTCACATGTAATAAGTATGAATCTTTTTTATACTCACATGTTAATAGTACGAATATGATATCATAGTAACTATATCCATATATACCCGTTGTAAACAAATGTTTCAATTCCCTCTGTTTAGACGAAGATTTTTATTTGGTATCTAAATTTCATTCTCTTACAAATTGTTCAATATTACAATTCCAAGTATTTATACTTATATATAAAAGATAATTCATATATTTCGTGTCTGCGTCTATTTTTCAATTGTACTTTTTATACACGTAATAAATAACAAATTATTTATAATAATAATAATTTTATTATTTTTTATTATTATAAAAGAATTAAACACACATATTTTTTCTTAGATAATAATGATAAAGTTTACATCAAATAATTGTTTACGATGCTGGAAGTTCATCACATTATTATTTATGTATGGACTTTCCATTTTAAAACATATTTTCAATTAGAAGTAATGCAAACTTAATTAATAAAATATTGAAAGACGAAGAAATATTTTTATTTATTTCCATGTTTTTAACAAACATTTAAATTAGTAATGTTAATTATAGAATATTACACCTAATCACTGTTTTTGAGTTTTATTACCAAAGTTTGTCGGCACGCGAAATATTGTAAACGAAAAAGTTGCACCATGTGGAACACTAGCGCCACCATGGAAGTGAAACAGTGAAAATGTGTGGGGCCCACACCTAGCACACGCAGACACGAGCATCCAAATTAGTTACATTATGTTGAGTTCGTTACGAGATCCTCTATACAGTTAGAGTAACGATAGTTTCATATCACTATTAATAATTTGTTTTTATATATTTAATATTTTTCCAAAAACACCATTCATTCTCACACTCAATTTTAGTCTCCCATGGCACCTCGTCTTGTAGTTATAATAACCGCTATCGTTTTAATTCTCCTGGCGGAGGCGCGTCCTACCACGGCGGAGCAATGCAATGGTAAATGGGAGGAAGGCTGTCGGAACAAGGTGGAGTCGTTGAAACTGAAGGTAATAGCCATATTCAGTATTCTTGTTACGAGCGTGATCGGAGTTTCGCTTCCACTGTTCTCCCGGTCGGTTCCCGCGCTGCGACCGGACCGCGACCTTTTCGTAATCGTGAAGGCTTTCGCTTCCGGAGTGATACTCGCCACAGGTTATATGCATGTGTTGCCGGACTCTTTCCAAGATCTCACTTCGGAGTGCCTGCCGGAACGGCCGTGGCGGAAGTTTCCGTTCACCACCTTCATCGCCATGTTCTCCGCGGTTATCACTCTCGTCGTTGATTCCTACTCTATCAGTTTCTTCAAGAAGAAGCTCGCTGCCTCTAGCGCTAACGCTAGCGGTTCCGCTTCCCTTGAAGCCGGAGAGAGGAAGGAAGTGGAAGTGTGCGGTCATGGCCATGGACACGATGTACATGCAGATGCAGATGCAGATAGAGATGCAAATATCGTGGATGCCGAACAGTTGTTGCGGTATCGTGTTGTGGCTCAGGTTAGTTATCTTTTCAATATCAGAACAAATGGTAGTTTTAATTTAAAAAAATTTCAAATGAAATGATATTGTCAAAGTTTAAGTAAAATATCAACACATAAATCACATTTAGGTTTCTGTTTTCCCAAATTACACTGAAATTTCCATATCTTAGTCATGTTTAAGGCTATTGCATATAAATTAATTAAGACATATTTAATAGACATACATTTAGTTAAAATGTCCTTATTGATTTAATCTAATAGAGTGATTTGAAATAGTTTTTATCATTGTCATGGTTGTTTTAGAGTGTTTTAACATTAATTTGATGTGGTTTGGGGAATGATTTAGGTGTTGGAGTTAGGGATTGTGGTGCACTCAGTGGTGATTGGTTTGTCAATGGGAGCTTCGATGAATCCATGCACGATTAGGCCTCTCATTGCTGCGATATGCTTCCATCAAATGTTTGAAGGAATGGGCTTAGGTGGTTGTATACTTCAGGTCATTCATTCATCTTATCTCACCATCTATAATTTACTTATGCAATAGGAGAAAAAAAATAAATTAAAAGATCAAGTACACTTTCACCCACTCTAATAATTAATAGAAATATCTTTTCAATCTAGATCATGGTGTTTTACTGAAATTTATATCGTTTTTATCGAAATTGGAATCATACGTGCTATTTTTTCACTAGCAATAACGTTACATGATGAACTGAATATGTTAACCTTAATTAAGGAATTGGTGAGTAACTTTATATATACACTTAACAATTATAAGTTGTTTTGTACAAATAAAAAAAGTTAAATTTTTTTTAACTTGTTTTATCATGAAAATAAATAAATAATTAAAAATATAATAAGTAATTATTAGAATTTTATTATCTTTTTATTAAGGAAAGAAATGAATTTTAGTGTGATTTAAGAAGACTTAGAGTGAAGTATAATTTTGTGGTTGTATTTAAAGAAGTGAGTGAGAATAGTTTGATGTTTTTGTGACAGGCTGAATATGGAACGAAGGTGAAAGGTGTAATGGTTTTCTTCTTCTCTACTACAACTCCCTTGGGAATTGTATTGGGGATCGCATTGTCGAATGTTTACAGCGACACTAGTTCAAAGTCGCTTATTGTAGAGGGGGTTCTGAATGCTATATCTGCAGGACTTTTGAACTATATGGCACTGGTTGAACTATTGGCTCCTGATTTTATGGGGTCTAAGATACAAGGCAGCACAAAGATAATGGCTCTAGCATTTGTGGCAGTTTTGCTAGGTGCTGGGGGCATGTCAGTCATGGCAATATGGGCATAATTTTGTAGATTAGAAAGTCATAGTTTTTCTTTTTGTATCAGGGGTAGAATGTATCATAGCTTCAATTTATTATATCAAAATTTTAGCTGTATTATAGGTTCAATTTTTTACATAAAAATTTTAGCTGCTTACACAATAATATTTATGAGTTTTCTAAAATTTTTGCTTGCATTCCGTGAAAAATGGTTGGCGAGTTTGTATACCTGAGGTAAGGCCTCCAGTAAAGACAAAAGATCAGTTGTTACTTAAGGAGTGATTTGAGGTCTGGGAAGATAAAGCGGAATAAAAAGAAACTTTGTTAGTGATTTGATAAATATAATAATTTTAAAATTTTAAAATCATATTTTATAAAACAACTAAATTATTTTTATTAATATTAATTAATTATTAGGGTTAAATATTAAGAAAAGAATAAAAATAGACAAATATTTTGTATAAGAAGAGTTGGCATATTTTTTGAGCACACCCAAACCTTTCTACAAATAATCAGCAGAAGAACCTCAAATCCTTGTCTGTACGTTCTAAGTGGCACCCTTCTCCGGCGGCACAATCACTCGTTACAGTTGCGTCTTGGATTCTCATGCTTTGTTTAATAATTAATAATAATGTAGCAGTTATAGTTTTTTACTTCACTATCATTTTTACAACATCAAAGTAGAACAACACCCTCTACTTGTCTTACTCTACACTCTCTTCTGTATTAGTGGTTTAAAATCAGCATCACTTAGCTTACAAACCGTAGTAATCACCTTATTTTCAATTGAATGGAACTACACCAGCTTAAAGAACCCAACAAAAAGCACAACGTTGTTGCCTTGTTTTGGTGGTTAACAGTGTCCATGATCGCAGGTCTCCTACTAGGTGCTGCTGTTGTTTCTGTAGTAACCAAGTTTGAGGTTCGTCACTCTGATTCCGCTCAACTCACTTCTCACCCCACCAACGTTGTTCAGAAATACGCCTCTGCTCTTCAATTGGCTCTGCAATTTTTCGACGTCCAGAAATGTAATATAACCAACGTTAAGATTATTACTATGTTTCGCAAATACCCAAGTTGATTTTTTGTTGAAAAAATTGTGCTTGTAGCGGGTAAGGTGGAGAATCAGAGGATTTCGTGGCGAGGGGATTCTGGGCTTCGAGATGGGAGTGAAGCGGATTTGGATTTGTCGAAAGGAATGTATGATGCTGGTGACCACATCAAATTTGGGTTCCCCATGGCTTTCACTGCAACTGTGTTGTCTTGGGCGATTCTTGAATATGGAGATCGCATGGACGCGGTGAAGCAGCTACACTATGCACTTGACTCGTTGAAGTGGATCACTGATTATCTTGTTAATGCACACCCTTTCCCAGAAGTGCTCTACATTCAGGTCAACTACTTATTTCCCCAGTTTTTTATCAAACACTGTAAAGAAACTGAATTAAATCAAGCATGTATTTGTTTTGTTGATTGAAGGTGGGGGATCCTGAGGTGGATCATAATTGCTGGGAAAGGCCTGAAGACATGGATGAAGAAAGGCCACTCACTCAAGTTAACTCATCTTTTCCAGGAACAGAAGTTGCGGCTGAAACTGCAGCTGCATTGGCTTCAGCATCTCTTGTTTTTAAGGAGATTGACTTCACTTATTCTAGGATTCTCCTCGGACATGCTCAACAGCTGTTTATTTTTGCTGATACATATAGAGTTTCCTACAGTGTCAGCATCCCTCAAGTGCGGAACTACTATAACTCATCTGGTTTTGGGGATGAACTCTTATGGGCAGGTGTATGGCTCTATCATGCAACTAAGGATCCTTCATATCTCAATTATGTGACAGAGCAGAATGAGAAAGCATTTGGCGGTTTAGGAAGCGTATCGTGGTTTAGCTGGGATGATAAACATGCTGCAACTCAGGTACCACTTATGATCAATGATCACTGACAGACCTGCGTACACGAGGGTGTGTAGGTGTATTCCTAGTTTTGCTAAAATTATTACTAAGTATATGAAAAAAAAAAAAAATTCTCTTTAATCTTATATATTTGAATTTTTTGATCGCTCCTACCTGTGTATAATTGAGAGTGTATAAACATTACTTGACTTATTCCGGTGATTAGGGTCTTAGATGAACTACTGGCTATTATGCAGTGTTTTAGCCTTTGGGAAATAGTCCATGCAGTATCATTCTCTTGGAAAGTCGTTCTAATCATGTTTTCAATTGATTGCTAGTGTTAAAGCTTCTTCTACTCTAAAAATTACGCAGAAATCAAGCACTTATTTTATTCACTTTTCCCTGGTATCTCTCAGATGAATTAGGCATATTAATCTTTGTGATAGATATTCTTCATGTATTTTGTGATTATGAACTAGGTTCTTTTGTCCAGAATAAGTTTCTTTGGGGCAAGAAACATCCCAGATGCAGAGAACCTTGACCTTCAGATGTACAGAGAAAGTGTTGAAATCCTCATCTGCACGCTTCTACCTGATTCACCAACAGCCACCACCAACAGAACAGAAAGTACGATTCATTTCTTCTCTCTAGCATTTGCATAATTTGTGTCTGCCTATTCTTTTTCGTTAATTCAGACTAAAGGGTACCTAGAATTTCATGTTAATAATGCAAAAAGATGGCAAAGAACATATCAAATATTAATTTTCCCATTGGATGAACCAACTATCACCATGTAACAGGTGGACTGATATGGCTGGTGCCATGGAACGCTTTGCAACATGCAGTGGCTTCTGCATTCTTAACTATTCTTTACAGTGACTACATGATGACATCTCAAACGGAGACACTATATTGTAGTGAGAAATTGTATAAGCCAGTAGATCTTCGCAAATTTGCCATTTCTCAGGTATGCAAGTCTTGCAAATAATCATCAGTATGGAATGAATGTGACTCTATTTTACATTTATGGTTGAACAATTTCAGGCAGATTATGTGTTGGGTGAAAATCCTATGAAGATGAGTTATCTTGTGGGCTATGGAACTCACAACCCCAGTTACATACATCACAGAGGATCTTCTATTCCAGTTAATGCTACAACTGGTTGTAGAGATGGATTCAAGTGGTTTCACTCACCTTACCCCAATCCTAATGTAGCATATGGAGCACTAGTTGGTGGTCCTTTCCTTAATGAGACATACAACGATTTCAGAAACAACTCAATGCAAACAGAACCAACAACATACAACAGTGCCCTCTTTGTTGCTCTCTTATCTGGTTTAATCGCAAGTTCCACCGTACCATTCTCCTTCTAAAACTTATCTGCTAAATCTATCGTGGTTGAATCCACAACTTTTTTCACTCTCCCTTTTAAACCTAACAAATCAATCTTATTTCTTCTCCCTTTTAAACCTAACAAATCAATCTTATTTCTTCAAATAGTTGGCGGAAGATCAAACCTACAACTTTTATCTTATTTTCCTTCCATCTAATTACTGAACCACCTTATCGCTGCTTAATTCAAATAAGTAGAAGTTGCATATTAAGTAAAAGTAAAAATTTAAGAATGTACAAGGTGTCAATATCTAAATCCATAGTTTAAAATTTTAGATTGGATTTGATATCGATCCTTTATTCAGATTAGACTCCGTTGAAGTATCATTGATATTGTATCTTGGTCAAAGAATCTCTTCCCTTGATAAAGACCCATCATGAGTGCCATATGTAAATAAACTTTGTGCATTACCTTCTTTGGTAGCAATGTCTTTGTAGTAAACCTTTCAAACAGTTTTGCTTTATTTGGCATCAACACCTACCTTCATAACGAAGAACTTTTCTACTTTATTAAGAGAAGCAACATAATGCGTCATGTACAGAGCTTCTAGATTCCGTTTCTTATCCTTGTGAATAGACTCTTTCTGTTTGGTGTTTTTCTTTATCTTCAATAATCACCAATAATGAAGCAACACCTTCTGCTTTTCTTTATCTTGCTTTGCTACTTCATTACAACATTTATTAATTATTTGATATTTTCAAATATCTGTGATTTATAAAGAATGTACACGCAATATTAATCAGTAATTTTTATTAATAATTGAAACTTATTACTTTACTTTCTAAGCCAATTTACATGACCAATTCATAAATTTTGGTGTTTTAGTTGTATCTCACAACAAATGATGTTATATTATTATAGTCAATGGAATGTGTATTTCTTTTCTTATCATTAAATAAATATAAGTCAACATATTTTTTTTAATATTGAATATTTAATATATTACATTTTTTAAGTAAATACTTGATAAATTATAAAAAATTTGTTTAGGCTTATTTATTTATTGTAGAATTACTATACCATTATCATCATTGCATTGAAAATATTATTAATTAATTATAAATAATAAGTTCAACCTCAATCTCCTTACATAATGTCTCATTAATTCAAGACGACAAACCATATTATCATAAAAAGATTAAGTTATCTAGAAAAATGAGTTGATACTCCACATATTTACTTAGTATATGTAGAAAAATATAAAAGTTAATGTTCTTAACATAATCTCTTAATTTTTTACAAAAATAAATTTATATCAATTTTAACGACAATAATTTGAAGAGAGTTTATGACTATTCATTCACATTAATTGCCATATAATTTTATAGTGAGATATAAATATAAACTATTATCGTCATACTAGAAACTTAAGTTATTTGCAAAAAATATTAATTGATACTTTACACCAATTACATGATATAGAAAAATATAATAATTAACGTTCCTAATATAATGTCATGCTTTTTACTAAAATAATTTTTTATTGATTTTAGCAACAATAATTAGATGAAAGTTTTATGACCATTCATTAACATTAATTGCAAAATAGTTTTTTGTTGTGATGTCAACTTAAATTATATTCTCATTGTTATTGGGAGATTAAGTCGTTACAAAATCAATTGAACTTTACATCACATAATATAGAAGAATATAATAACCAATGATCTTAATATAATTTAGTGATTTTTTTACTGAAATAAAGTTGTATTAATTTTAAAACCAATATAAAGAAGAAAGTATTTGATTATTCATTAACATTAATTGCAAAAACAGTGTTATACTGTGATATAAATATAAATTATTCTCATGATCAAGGTTGGAGAGTTTTCAAACTCGTGAAACTTTTATAAACGTGTAAATTTATTTCGTAAACTTGTAAAATTTATCTAGTATAAAAATAATATTAAAAGTATTAATGACATTTAAGCATTACATAGTACTCCAAATACAATAATAATTTAACATTTCTACTTTATATTAAAAAGAAAAGTAGTAAATCACACCAATAAAATATTATATTACATTAATGTTACATAATATTAAATTATATAAATAACTAAATCATGTATAAATTCATAAGAACATAAGTTGTTAATATGAAAATGATTCAATAGTTAATTTTAAATAATAAGTCTATTGAGATACTGTAATTGTGGTAAAAGTAAGAGAAAATTAACATTTAATTTCAAACTCGTTAATTCATTACTGGTTTGTGAGTTCATTCGAGTTCGTCACAAATTTAATTAGTTTATTAAAAAAATAATTTGACAGTGAATGAACTATTTTTTTTACAACTAACTAAAACTTAAGAGTTAACTCCAAAGAATTAGGAAATTCTTGGTGGTAAATTATATGGATCCACATGGAATTTTCTGAATTCTCGACAAATTTTTGTGGATTAATTTGATGTCGAAGAAAATAAAAATAAAAATAAAATAAAATAAGAGAGGGTAAAGGAAAGTGAGAAATGGCGACAATGAATAAAGCACATGCTGATTATCTCAGAAATGGGTTTTCGTTGCCCTTCTTTTCTTTTTTCTTCCCAACGAAGAGAAAGAAAGATAGCAACACAGAGCCCTAACACCTTCATCATCATCTTCTTCTTCCTTTAACACTTTTCATCTTACCAGGTTTTCTCTCTGTCTGATTGTTGTTTTCTTTCACTATATTCATCTTCTTCTTTTTTTCTTCTGTTTTTCTCTCATCCTTTGTTCCGTATCCAAACTCTCCAATTTTTTTCCCTTTTACTCCTTTTGGTGGGTATTCGGTTTCACCTTTTCGTATTCAACTTTCTCTTCAATTTCGATTCCCCCTTCTTCTCTTATATCATTTTAAAGTGTTCAAGAAAAAAGAAATTGGGGAATCTCAGTTGATACTGTTTAGGTTTGTTTTAGTTCTGTTTGTCGAGATAACCGTTTGACGCATTGCTTCGATCTTTAACTGGTAGGTGCAATAGATTTAAGCATGAGAGCTTTTTGTTATCTACAAAGATAATAATAACAATTAAGAATAACTCTTGCAGAAAGCAAAGTCCGAAGAATTATAGCATATACAACAATTAGCTGTTTTTGTCGGTTGCTTGTTTATCTATTTTCAATTTTTGAAGGTATACTGCGGTTACCTATTTGAATTAAGTTTCCTTTGCGTCGAGCCCAGTTTCAAACAGTGACTGTACTTTGTTAAACTTTATGGGTATGTGTTTTTATAGAGTAGGTAGTTGGCTTTCCAATAGTCCCTGCAGGATAATGGCTCAGTATGGTTTGAATCAATTCTGTATTAGG
>Ga0214543_1006081_pt1 | contig 21737 bp, 6 predicted proteins | sample CNSS2metaG_FD_160094 | JGI IMG/M metagenome (GOLD analysis project Ga0214543, IMG submission 160094) | Root nodule microbial communities from cowpea collected in UCLA plant growth center, Los Angeles, California, USA - CNSS2 | ecosystem: Host-associated > Plants > Roots > Nodule | place: USA... | reverse complement strand
CATATTTTTTGTAATTCAGCAGTCTCAATTTGAAGACCTGCATGAACAAAATAATGCAATTAAAAGATATATTTTTATTGAATTACAAAAATAACAATATAAAATACCTGGTAATCTCATTTCCTTTATCTTTTGGTACAAAATTCCATCACACAAGATACTCCATGTAGAATTCCAAACTATATATGGTTTAGAAATTGTATTCATGGACAACAAAGTAACAAATTATTTTGATTGAAAGGTATACTAAATAAGCTAACGCGGATAATTGCTTGAGCTCAACTACTCATATACCTTGTAAATATTTGTATTATTCAGGTTTAATTATCATTTTAGTTTCTTAATTTGTCGATCTGATTCATTTTGGTTTCTTTATTATTTTTTGATTCAATTTAATCCTCTAATTCTTTAAAAAGGTTTAATAGGTTTAATTTGGTCACTGCCGTTAAGTTGACGTTAACACCTTCTCCGTACATGTCATGTGTCATTTTGTGGAATTTTGTAATTTTTATTTTATTTTTTTAAATTTTTTTATTTTTATTAAAGAAAATTAAAATGCCACATGTCACTTTATAATTGTGACATGTGTCAATTTGAGATTTTTTTATTTAAAAAAAATATATTGCCATGTGATAGGTCATGATTGTGTCACGTGTCAAGTTATTATTGGTTGTTTCTAATTTAGTCCCTTTATTTAAATTTTTTATTCAATTTAGTCCCTAATTTTTTAAAATAATTTAATTTTGTCCTCTCCAATTTGATACCAAATTAATAATTAAGCTTTATTACAATTTGTACATTCATGTTAAAATAATTTTTTATCATTTATACATCAAATCACTACCTAAATATTCATGTTATTTTATTTCTTACATTTTTCACTTATAAATTTTTACACTTAAAATTGTGTACACATGTAAAAAAAATTTAAATAGTTAGATGGAGTAATTTGATCTATAAATATAATAAAAATTATTTTAACATGTATATATAATTTTTAATTAAGCTTAATTATTAATTTGATCTCAAATTAGAGAGGACAAAATTGATTCATTTTAAAAAATTGGGAGACTAAATTGAATCAAAATTGTAAATAGGGGACTAAATTGAAAATAATCAATGTTAGTTTGACACGTGGCACAATCGTGATCTGTCATGTGACACTTTTTTTAATTAAAATAATTAAAATTAAATTTTTTTATCAAGTTGACACGTGGCACAACTGTGACGTGACATGTGGCAATTTAATTTTTTTTTTAAACTTTAAAAAGATTAAAAGTTTCACAAAATGACACGTGACATGTACAGAAGACGATGTTAACGTCAACTTAATGACATGTATCAAATTGAACCTTTTTTAAAAATTAAAAGACCAAATTGAACCAAAAAATAATAAGATCAAAATGAACCACACCAAAAATGATAATTAAGCCTATTATTTATTAAAAATAAAAGGCATAGGTTGATACGAAAAATCAGTTGGGTACTCATATCTCTTAAAAATATATTTTAATTATTTATTAAAAATACATTAAGTATTAGTCTAATGCAGACGATCGATTGCTCAAGGATACGGACGATCAAATACTCATACCTTTTAAGATGCGAATAATCACCTTTCAATTTTAATTTTATAAATTTTATTGATTAAAAAAAGGGGAACGTGTGAGAAGGATATAAAAGTTTAAAACAACTGTTTAAAAAATAAAATAAAATAAAATCTAAAAACTTGAATAAAAGCAATGGGAGCGAGAATAACATGTAGGGAGTGCACGCAGAGAAAGGAAACCATATGCTATTTATCCCAAAACTTAGGATCAATGCTTCCTTCACTCTTGGTGTCCAAATTAAAGCGATGCAGTTGAAACACATTCCTTAAACAAATAAACAGAGCCTCCCCAAGGGATCAAACAGATAGACAAAACTAGAATCACACAGATGACACAATAACCGTAAAAATTAATTTACATGAACAAATGAACCCCAATTCCTCCGATCATCAACCGAAAACACCAATTCCTTGAGACTCCACCAAAACTGTTTCTCCCCAAACTCCATAGGCACATACAGGACGTCAACAATTCAAACCCACATCGAAAGAGAAATCAGTGAAACAAGAATATTATCAGGACCAATCATTCCAGCCATGATTCCAAAAAGAAAAGAAACAGGAAATCGCATCACAAAAAGAGAGATAGGGTGATTGCCGTGAACACTGGCTGAAACAGCCTTGGTTCTCCTTGCTAACCCTTATGATGGCTGACACAGAGGAGGGACGAACATTGGAGAGAGTTGACGATGGAATCCGGTGGGGCTCCGGTAGTGGCGAAACTAGTTCTCTACCATCACAGCGAGTTCGACATAGGAAGGAAATCCAGAGGCGATATCGGAGATGTCTGTTCCGGCGAAGGTGAATAGCAGAGGCGACTTCAAAATTCAACGATGGGGGTGAGCTCTGTTGAAGATGACCAGCTAGATGACGGCTCAGTGGAGAACGTTGGTGGTGCAGAAGTTGCACGTGATGGCGGGCGATGATCCAACGAAGAATTGACGGTGAAGAAGAATGAGAAATTGGGGATTGATTCTGTGAGGGTGATACCGAAAAACCTAATCCATAAACAGTCATTGGCCACTGGTTTCCCCTCTTTGTCTCTGTTTTATTCATTTCTGGCCATTGTTTGAATATTAATCGGATAATGCTCATAAATAAGAAATAATGTTCATCCTCTAAATTCTGGTGTTTCTTTATCATTCTCAGTGTCTGGCTTCTGGTCTGGTCTGGAGTTTGATTAACTGCACCAAATTAGCTTTGAAGGACGAGTGAACTTATTTTTATGACATTTTCAAGGTTGAGGATGCAGACCCTATTGGTAAAAAGTATGACAAGGGTATATATACTATTATTTCTTGTGTTGTTACTTCTTTTTAAAATAAAATCAGTCTGCATTGAAGTATCTGTTATGCAAATCTATCTTATTGAGTTGATAATGTATTGAAGCAGCACCTTATATTTTTTTACTTGAATGTTGCTGCAACATAAATCATTGATTATTGGTCAGCTGTATATTTTAAGCACTTAGTTTTTGGTAAGATTTAACTATTATTTGAAATTGTTAGAAGAAGTTTACTATTGTGTTCTAGAATACTCTACAAAGCTTTTTTCTGTTGTTATCTGTCACCCATTCCCTTGCAATTAGTTGCGATACCTGGCATTAACACGCTGTAAATTTTGACATTCTAGTTTCACTTCCGTTTTGACAGCTCAATTTGTGGGTAAATATAATGTTGTGGTTGTGGATGTAATTGTCTTATTGATATTAACATAAAGTAAGCCTTCTTTCTTAAATGTTATGTCTATTGTGATGCTCCACTTCTTTTAAACTGTCTTGTCATTCTCTCTCAACCAGTTGTGTATCTTCTCTCTGTTGGTTGATGCATTTCTTAATTGATATTTCCAATCTTATTAAATTTCTCCGTATATTTTATGATTGCATTATTAATCATAAGAAGATTGTTACGAATTTTGTGATTGCTATTTCAATTCCACATTTTTAAACTTCTCTACAGAGACAAATTTATCAGTTTTACATAGCGGACATTGCTTTCTCAGAACCATTTCTATCTCAATCAAGTTCTATTTTATGACAAATTAATTTGTTTGGTTAAGTGTCATCTACTTATTCTTTTTGGTATTGGTGGGAATCAAATTCTTTCTCTCTTCCCCTTTTTTATGGTTTTGTATGCATGCTAAATTTGCACGTTCTTTTGTTCTTTTTATGTTAATACTTTCAAATATAAATTTTTAACTTCTTTTATATATATATATATTGAAAAATTGAGGTTGGTTATTCGACAAATCAAATGAAAATTAACAGTTACGTCACTTAATCTGTCCCCCTTCTTTGACGCTTAGAGTAAGGTTTATGAATAAAACTTCGGAGATAATTATTATGATAATAGTGACTCGATCTTAATTCTAATACGGGAGACTGTTATGATATTGTGCTAGTTGTTATGACGAAAATGAAATGATTAAAAGTTCAGAAATAATTATTATGATAATACTGACTCTATCTTAATTCTAATATGGGAGATTGTTATGATATAGTGCTAATTGTTATGATGAATATGAAATGATAATGGTTGTGGAAAAAAAAGAAAAGACTATGAAAGTGGACGGTAGGTTTTTGGTCGATGTAAAAGGGACGCTAATCAATGCGCGAAAGGATAGGATATTTAATTTAGGTTTAAATACTTTTTTTCGTTCTCATTTTCGTAGTGTTTGTTGCAGATGATTTTCATTTTTATCAAATGTTTAAAATGATCTTCATCTTCGTAATATTTGTTGCGGATGGTCCTCATTTTTACCAAATGTTTAAAATGGTCCTCATTTTCGCAATTTGTGTTTAATTTAGTCCTTTTTCTGTGACATCGTTTAAATTAGTAACGAAGCACGATTTTCGTAGTGTTTGTTGCGGATGGTCCTCATTTTTACCAAATGTTTAAAATGGTTCTCATTTTCGCAATTTATGTTTAATTTAGTTCTTTTGCTGTGACGTCGTTTAAATCAGTAACGAAGCACTGTACAGGTGTCACTGTTTGTATTACATTGTACTGGAGGTGTTAAATTAAACACAAATTACGAAAATGATGACCATTTTAACATATGGTAAAAATGAAGATAATTCGCAACAAACACTACGAAAATGATGATCATTTTAAACATTTAATAAAAATGAGATCATCCGCAACAAACACTACGAGAATGAGGACGAAAAAGGTATTTAAGTCTTTAATTTAAATAATAAAATTAATGGAACAAAAACAAAGAATATCACCTAACATGTTCAATGTATATATTATTTCTACTATCAATCTAAACTACATTTGAAAAAATTTCTACAATTTTATCCAAATCATTTAAAAAGAAATAGTGACTAAAGGATTAAAGTCACGAGACTACAATAATTAATTAGTCTCTATAATTTTTATTATTCCTATATTTATAAATCATAACTTTAATCTTATTTTTACTCTAAAAAAAATTAATTTCAATATTCAAATTTAATAATATCACAAGTTAAATATGTTTTAGGTCTCTTAACTTCTAATGAAAATTGAAATTAGTTCATTTTTAAAATTTTAACCTAATTTATTCTCCTTATTTTAAAAATGTATAAATTTAGTCCTTTTAATCAAAATTTTGTTAAGTTTATTTGATGTTTCAAATACATTTCATGATAAAATTATATTAGCTGAGAAATGTATTATTTGGGATAAAAATTCATGTCGTTGGATACAATAGTTTCTTTTATAATAAATTGTGGTTACGAAAAGGTAAGGAAGGATTTGGTGACTACATATAGTTGCTTATATACATATAATATAATATATATATATATATATATATATATATATATATATATCCGAATCGTTTCTGGATTATAATTGGAACCCCCTTTTTTTGATCCATCTCACATCAATAACTCGACCTCTACCGCCAATGGGTAGTTTTAGACAAGTTTCCTTTGAGGTGGATACCTGAATGCCAAGTATAGCTCATAATAATCTATCTTCGGGGGAATACGAGGATTTTTTTGCCATTTGAGGTGTTAATTTCCCCACAAAAACATCGTCCGTTTCGACCCACGATCCGAGAATCACGATTTCATTTTTGTCTAAATTTCGGACTAATTTGGCTTCTAGATGTGAAATTTTGTTAGTGATTCTTTCATAATCATAGCTTGTCATATGAGTATGAATTTCATATTTCCGTATGTGAAAATAAGTAAAAATATCTAAACATAATATATTTCTTCCTCTCTTAATTTTTGGTTATACACTTTTTTTTCTCTCTTAATTATTTAGCTTGTTTTTTCAAGATTTAATCTTTAAGATAATTTTTCTTCTTATTATTATACAATTTTTTCTTTCGTACATGGTTATGTTCAAATAGTTGTTCCTCAATTTCATTTTATCAAATAATATTTAGGTCACACATTTAATTATCTTTACTTCTTATAATATATATATATATATATATATATATATATATATATATATTTATGAGAATGTTTGACTCTTAATGTGTAGCTCTTCTTTTTGTTAATGATGATGCCAATGAGTTTTTAGAGTTTATGGCAAAAAAGAAAAAATCTAGAACTATAGTTATGAAAATAAAGTTGGATTATTAATTGGAAGAAGATAATTTGCTACTTACACAGAAATTTGATATCCTATCATGGTGGAAAACAAATGGGATAAAGTTTTCAACCCTTCAAGCAATTAAAATTGATGTTTTAGCTATTCCAATAACAATTGTAGCTTCTGAATCTGCTTTTAGTATTAGTGGTCAGATATTAACTTCTTACAATAGTCAACTTCATTGTATTATTATAGAGGCTTTGATGTATACAAGAAGTTGGATATGGAACTCAAACCATCTAGGTAAGTTACTCAAATTTATTAATATTTATTGTTAGTATTTTTTATGAATTCTCATTTAATATTCTACATTTGGTGTTTGTAGGTGTTAAAAAATTAAAAGAAAAATATGTTCTCTTGAGTGAAAATGAATTTGATGAAAAAGGTACATTATATTCTAGTAATTAAAATTTTCAATTTCATTTATTATATCATATCTAATTTTTCATTTTTTTTCTATGTGTAGGTGGATCGAATGCAAATGAAACCACTAATCGTTTGTAAAATTAATAAATATTTTGGTTATTATAAAATTTTAGTAATGTGTAATTGTTTAGTTTTTATATAATTATTTGAATTTTCTCTAATTGTTATTTAATACTTTAATTTGAGATTTATACTACTATATATTTCTTAATATTTGACATCATGAAAAGAAAAAAGAATATGTTATTTTAATATTGAATATTTCGATAGTATCATGATTCCTTTGGTATGATTTTTAAATTTTATTATAAAAGTTATTTAATTGATATTTGGAACAATAAAAAAATGGGTATGGGTATGGATATAAGAATATACCTATTACCGACACGGATGTGGATGAGTCAAAAGTTGAATACTCGTTGGGTTTGGGGATGATGATAAATTTTTATTATGAGGATATGGATGAAATTATGATACTTGTACCCGCCCAGCCCTATTGCCATCCCTAGTGGCACCTGACCGCACTTTAGAACCGCTAGGCGAGAGCGAAGTCAGTAGCTCAGCGCCTAGCGGCACTAGTTGGGCTGCTAGACGATCTATAGCGTGACATCGCCTATCGGCGCTTAGGCTACGCCAGAAGATGCTCCAGGGGAAGGTTGTTGATTTTAAGTGTTTTGCAATGTTTAGTGGTGATGGTTTTGGGTCTGGGATATGCTTGCATGGATTACGAGCGGGGAGGTTCGTAATGGAGTTGGAAATGCGTGATTAATACGAACGAGGAGGTTATATTAGATGTACTCTTGTGTAGGGATATGAGCGGGGATGTTTGTATGTTTCGTGCTCACACTTTAGACTATTATGGGCGGGAAGGTTCATAACAGGTGGTGTTCATGCGTGTTGGACTACGAACGAGGAGGTTCGTAGAGTTGGACCACAAGCGGACAAATTCGTGGAAGCATATGGAATCCCAAAGTGCATGGTTGAATATGTGTTAGTCTCATAGAGGGTATGAGAATAAGGTTTTCTATGTACTTCATGGTATAAATACAATTAAAAATGAGAAATGGGTTAAGTAATTCGGGTGAGGTATATATATAATCACACAATAGTCGATAATTGAGTTAAAAATAAGTTAAAAAGCACACAATGACGCCAATAACTTGTTATGACTCGAACAAGCATACCAAGTCGTGCAAGTAGTAATTGGTAATACCAAAATATCGTTTCTAGAGACTTGTGTAATACTAATTTCAATTAAAGAATGAATCCATAATTCGAGTTTTTGTGCAAGAAAGTAAATTTTGCATAAAAGATAAAAGGTGAGTTTGGATTTGAAACTTAGAGAATGGACAAGACAAGAAACGCAATGGAGTGATATTGTTGGGGTTAGATTTCACCAACATCACTTTTAGGCATATAAAACACTCAAACTTTTCTCCATTAAATTCTAATGTCAATCCACAAGTTTGCTCAATCTCTAATTCCTTAGTTGAATGAGCCTAGGTTTTCTTATTGAGAATCAATTCCTTGAATCCCCAAATAAATGAACCCGCTTTACGAACTAGGGTTTAAGACAACTAATGGGTCAAACTTCATTCCTAGATACGAGTTCAATTAGGTATCTTGTTCCAAGTCTAGGTTTCAAAAGATATTTCTCAATACCTAATGACCTAAATATCATGTAATAAGGGCCAAAATAAAGCAAGCAGTAAGGAAAGAAAATAAGATGGTAGCAATTAATGGAAGAAACATGTATATATTCAAAACATTCATAAATACATGAAAGTTCAGTGGCTACATCTACCCACAACAAAATGGGTTTAGCTTTCCATTGTCATGGAGTACACAAGCTTATAAAACGAAGAAATGGAAGAAGAAAGAGATACAAAGAGGAAGAAGGATGGTTCCCACAAGCCCTGACAGTCCTCCAAGCGCTTCCAAGGTGTATTTCGAGCTCTAAAACATCCAATATGTGTTTCCCTCATGAAAACAAGAAGATAAAGGGTCAACTTGCCACATCAACAAAAGTGGCGCCTGACAGAAGTTGTTCATCGCTAGGTGACACCTCGAAAGGTGAAAGGAATTTCTTCGTGAGTCACTTGACGATCCCTGAGTGTCACCAGGCGTTGAGCTACTAGAATGCATGGCGCCTAGCGCTGAACATTTGTTGTTAGGCGCTTGGCGTTCTGGCGCTAGTATTGTGTCACCCGACGGTGGCTGTGTCTTCCAAATTCTCAAAATTTTGATCTTTTTCTTGTTGCTCAAGATCACTCACTTTTCTGGTTGTTAGAACAAGTCTTCTTGTCTAATATTAGACACCAAAATGGGGATTAGTAGTAAAATTAGATCAACGTAACCTAAAATATATTTATTTACAAAAGCAAGGTAAAATTGACAATAAAGTAGGACAAAATCTATTGAAAATTTGATTATGTTAATCAAATACAACTCAGACAATGGTAAAACTTAACATTATCACTAGGTTCATGGAGGTGCAAGGACTGTGTGTTGTGTTGATTTGTAGTGGAGTTTGAGTTTTGTGTTGAATGTGCTCTTGGATCTGCAGAAGAGGTCGTTGGTGGTGCTCATGTGGTTCAATGAGTCGCGATTTGTGGCTGTTCCATGGATGGAGTTCTCTATTGTTTATAGATATACTCTGATTGTTCGTGTGGTGTAGCTTGTAGATATGGGCTTGCGTAGTGTGCGCTTGGAGGTCTGGCAGTAGTTGAGTTTGTGGATCTAATTTTGTGGTTTGCGTTAGGTGATGAGATCTAGCGCTGTAAGATCCGCGGAAATTAATTAATTAAATAAATAATTAATTAATAAATGCGAGTAAGTTGTGCATTTATGACATTAATTTCTGTTATGTATGACATGGAAAAGTACTAGCTTAAATGGTTGAGAGTACTTGATTTGTGCGAGAAGACTTGGGTTCGAGTCCTATGTATGCCAAATTGTGTGTATTTTTGTTATTAATGTTTTGATAATATGTTGGGCCACACTCCGTATGAGATAATGCTTGAATTGTATGTGTTAGTAAGAAACATGGGTTAGCCTGATGGTTTAGAGTTGATTTAACTTTGGCATGGTGTGGGTTCGAACCTGGGTAGACTCAAATTTAACTTTCTTTTTGCTAAAGCGTGTAAAACAGTGCCCAAACCTGCAATTATCGCTCAGGCGAGTGGCGAGAGTTGCAGGGCATGAGTTTCAGGCTCTGTTCGAGCATCTCACTCAGGCGGGGTATGTTTCGAGTGTGTTGGTTGCCTATCTCGCGCAGGCAGGGTTTATTGTTTAGGCGAAACATGAGTCTCGCCCAGGTGAGAGTCTCTCGCCTAAGCGAGAGTTCGAAGGGCATTCTAATGAGGGTTTAACTCTCAGCCCAAGCGAGAGATGCGAGTTTTGGGCGAAACGTGAACTCGCCCAAGCGAGTGTGACTCGCCAAGCGAGGGTTCGTGGCAAGTTTTGTGTATGGTGCTCGCTCAGGCGAGATAACCCAGCCTAAACGAGATGAACTGGAGTGCTTAGGCGAGAACTGGGAGATTAAGCTTAGGTTGGATGGATGTGGCATAAGGGTAACCAAATTTTGGTGGTATGGGATGGATGGGAGTTGAATGGTGATGTTGGGTTATAAGGCTCCTAAGATATCTCAATGGTGGGCTTGTTGGTGTTCCATGGGTTGTGGCCCAGAACGTATCCTTGAGTTGTGGCTCAGGATAGGGGTTAAGCATGTGGCATTCTATGGGTTGTGGCCCGGAATGACTTCCCTTGAGTTGTGGCTCAGGATAGCGGATGAACACGAGGAACCTTGAGTTGTGGCTCGGATTGGCGAGTGTGCCGGTGTGAGTGTGCTGGTTGTGGCCAGTACGGATGGGTCCAGATGGATTGCCCTCCTCAGTGGTTGCTGACGAGTTTGGTAGTCTTGGGACGTTACAGACTATGTTCGTATTTGGGAACTCCACCTGGCGTTACGGTGTGTGATCCGTAGCATGGTTTCCGCACGTGCTCTATCGGTTGTGGCCGATAGGTGTGGCAGCAAGGCACCTAGAGATACTTAATAGAAGATATATAACACTACTAACATGGTTGTGGCCATGAGAAGAACGAGAACGAGGTTTCCTGAAGTACCTACTATGCATGGTGGTGGCCATGTGGAGGGAAGATAACGTGACTTCCATTAGGTGCATCGGTGTACATGGTGGTGGCCATGTGATGGAAATAGAGTAAGATTTTGTGGGAAAAGAAAGGATACTTGATATGGTTGTGGTCATGCAGTATAAAGAAAGAATTTTGTGTTGTTGTTATATTATTTGTACTGGTTAAACATGTATATGTATATTTGGTATATATTTTTGTATGTTTTAACTGTTAGCTCACCCTATCTGCTTGTGTTTGGTGACGATCGTGTACGCGGTACACGTGAGCATGTGATGATGCAGGTGGAGCTGGTGAGGCTTAACTACGGAGAGGGGCTGATTATGAGAATTTTTATGTTCATGTTTTTGTCACTCTATTTTTAATATATGATGTAAAGGCTCATGGCCTACTTGACTAAACTCACCATTTTGTATTCATGGACTTGTTGGTAATTTAATGAAGTTTTACATTTCCCATGTCTTGGGAAATGAGGCATTATTATTAAATGAGATTTTAAATAAATGATGCTGATGTATTATTTCAGTTTTATTTTGTTAAATCCGTAATATCTGGATGGGATGTTACAAGCGCGGTGATTGACATGTGATGGTTGGCATCTTCGTTTTCCGGTTGGGTAGAGCTCGCGATGGATGAAGCTATAAGTGCATTGTAGATCCGGTGATATGCGGTGCGGCGAGTGCATGTTGTTTCATATATACTTTAGCAAGGTGGAGCTCTAAGGTCTCCAACGGGTGTAAGGGTTGAGCTCGTGGTGGGTCATGCGTTCAATGCACAACGAGGAATCGTTTCGCGTGGCTTGTGCGTCGTCTTATCCGAGGTGTGAAGGGCGGTGCAAAGTTGATGGTGTGCGGAGGGGTTGTGTTGTGATGGTTAGTGGTTGTCTGATGATGATGAAGTTTCGTTTCAGATCTGAGCGCGTTGGTTCACTGTGGTTCCGGTGATGCTTTTCGATGGACATCAATGTGATGGTGAACAAAACTATTCTGCTCTATGTGGGTTGTGACACGATGGTTCGTGGTGTCCTACGATGGTTGTGCGGAAAAGATGAAGGTTGGCTATGTGATATTTCATATATGTATGAGGAAGAAGATAATGACGTGGCAGTTCCTGGTTGGTCAAATTTATGAGTGGAGGATTGTGGTTTTTGGCATCTCCTATTGGTAAGATTTTAAAGTGGAGGACTGTGACACGTAAAAGCTCCTGGTTTGACATATTGTGAATGCTAGAATGAGTATTTCCTATGGGTAATTTTATACACAAGCATCGACTAATATTGATGCAAGGTGTATGGGGATCATGCATGGCCATTCACTAATATTGATACAAGGTGTGTGGTGATTATACACGGGCATTGGTTAGCATTGATGCAAGGTGCATGTAAATTCTTAGATGGTTTAATTCCAAGTGAGTAGACTTTCTATGGTGGAGTATGATTGATAGTATAGGCGATGAAGATGTGTTTATTTTAATTAGGGTGAAGATTATTGGACTAATTAAAATAATACGTCTTGAAAAGTCTCACATCGCTTAACATAAATTAGGGAGTGGGTGTTGGTGACTATATAATGAACTCTAAGTTCATAGTGTCTCTTGTTTTAAATCAAAGACACTTTGAGCTAGTGTTTGATTTTTAATAGAATGATTATTAAAAATAAATATAATAATGTTCTTAATTGCACTTCTCCCAACAAGGACAAGTATCCAATTGTTTCATTTTATAATCAATGCAGGATAAGATGATGCACACCTTCAACCCAATAAGCTTTCTCTAGTTTACACGATGAATATAATTGAATTCTGCTGTGACCATCGTAATTGTTAAATCATTGAAATAAACTTTCTGTACGCCTTTATAACAAGATCCAACAAAGCTTTCATAACGAGGAAATGTCTTGCGCACTTGGGAACAGATCGAGCTAATGAAAACATTTGAAAGTGCTACAGCAAAACAAAAGAAGCAAAATATTTTAATTTACGACAAAACTAATTATTGTACTAAAAAATACACAAACATGTTCTCATGATGTGTTTCAACTATGAAGACCACATCGTTATAAAGATAATATCACGTTCCATTAATTTTACTTTTGCATCATTGATCTTTAAAAAAAATTGTTTTTTCTTTTTTTGTTTTGTTTTGAATGTTATACAGTCTTTAACATAAAATGAAAGTCAGTCCCTCAACGAATAATTATGTTATCTTATTATTATCTCGTGCAAACTTCACACTTAAAATTTACTTGTATTAATTCTTTTATAACCTCTTTCATTAATTAGTGTGCATCACGTTCCACTTATTTTAAAGAAACAATGTTTCATTTGTATATAAATCCCTGAAAGTGCTTTTAAAAGATAAAGCATTTTTTAATAAAATATTAACCGTTCCCACCAAGCTATACACATGTGTAAGTTGTTTCAATTTATTTTAACAAGACTGTTATCTAGTTTTTTTTACTGGTCAAGGAATAATAAATATATATTAATTTTATCATTTTTATATTAAAAATTATAATAATTAATTTTATTAATTAAAATAATATAGATGCTGATTTATAAAGACAAAAATATATTTTAAAATTTTTAAGTAATAAAAATAAGTATTTTAGAAACTCAATTAATCTCAAATTGATACTTTAATTTTTATTTTTATTTTTGTAAATTTTTTAGATGTTTAATACTATTTTTTTATTTTTCTGTTAATTTAAAAATTTTTATGTTTAATTATATTTTAATTTTTAATAATATTAAAATATGATTAATTTATTATTTAATTATTTTTTAACTTTTATCGATAAATATTAAATAAAATATTATAACAATTGTATAATACTTATGGGTGGTATTCTTGTCTTTTAAATAAAATAAAACTACATTAATTGTGATTAGGTCAGATTTTATTTAATATTACAGTTAATTATAAACTTTTGTAGATTTAATATAGGCTTAAATATCTTTTTCGTCCTCATTTTCGTAGTGTTTGTTGCGGATGGTCCTCATTTTGACAAAATGTTTAAAATGGTCCTCATTTTTACCGAATGTTTTAAATGGTCTTCATTTTCGCAATTCATGTTTTATTTGGTCCTTTTTTGTGACGTCGTTTAAATCAGTAACGAAACACTGTACATGTGGCACTATTTGTATTACGTTGCATTGTGGTGTGTTAATTTGGGGAAAATTTTGCAATTAGGGCATGAGTTGGATTACAGTCGCACTCTTCATCGTTGGAGGCGATTTCTTCATCTTCGTCTTTCTTGAGCTCGGATTTGCAGAGGACGGAGCTAATACTTGTCATTTCATCGTTGGATTGCAGTCGCGCTCTTCATTTCAATTTTCCAGTTAATCATCATCAACGAGGTAAGTGGGTTTAGAGTTTTTTGGGTTGTGTTTGCTCGTGGGTTAGGGTTTTCGTAATTTTATTTTGGGGTTTATTTGTGCTTGGATTGTTGTGATGTTCTGCATCATTTCTAAATTACACACCTGTACAATACACGTAACACACCCCAATGCAATGTAATACAAACAGTGCCACCTGTACAATGCTTTGTTACTGATTTAAACGGCGTCACAAAAAAGGACCAAATAAAACATGAATTGCGAAAATGAGGATCATTTTAAACATTCGGTAAAAATGATGACCATTTTAAACATTCTGTCAAAATGAGGACCATTCGTAACAAATACTATAAAAATGATGACGAAAAAGGTATTTAAGCCTTTAATATATTAGTTATCATTAACCAGTACTCTTAGGACACTCCTTAGGAAGACTCTTTTTCTAATTGGCATGTTGGGCGTTGGGTTATATCAGTTTAAGTTTAGTTTGTTGGGTTACAATAGGATAAATCTCATATTGATAACATTTGTAACACAAGAGTTACATTAAAAGATAATTTATCTAATTTATTGAGATCAAATTTCAATTTAATTAAATAAAGACTAAAATATTTAAGAAACTTTATTTAAGTTTAATCTGGGGTTATTAAATTTTTGGTCTAAACTATCTTTATATAGGACGCTAAAACTATTTCATCAGCTACAAATTAGTTATCTAATAATATTTAAAGTGTAAAAATATTAAATTCAAATAATCCCCTTAATTTTTAAAAATTCAATAATCTACTTAATCAGCCAATATTAAACCCTGCATTAATTTATATTAAAGATTCACAATAATTATTGCGTTAAGTAAACCCAGAATTTTGCAAAAATAACATACAGGAAACTTCAAAATCAGAAATTTAATAACTTGTTCGACAATTCTGGCTAGTTGGATAATTTGGACATCTTTTTTAATTAGCATACTTCTAACAATTTTTTGTATAAAAATATTTGACTTATCTTCATTGTCCACCTCTGCATACTTTTTACATTTCTACTAATTTATACATTACTCGTATTTAAATTCACTTAGCAAATACATGTATTTAACAAATTGATTTATGTTTATATTTTATTTTTATTTTTATTACATTGCATAAGATCACTATTCTAATATAATATTATTGGAAAGTGAGGGGATTTCAATATTGGTAAATAGTTTATTGTAGGAAATGAGTTTTTAGAGAGGGAGGGGATTATAAAGTGTGACTGAATAGAATATGTTATTTGCATATTGTTGGTAACTCTAATTGATGAAATGTGATTTTTCATATTGGTGAGAGAACTACAATCAGTATAGTGTGATGTTTTTCTTTTAAAGTATTACAGTCTTAAAAAATTTCAATAATAAAAAACCATGTTGAGAAACTTGATATATAGATCTACAAAAATGTTGACAACAATCAAACTTTCTACATCGAAAAGAATATATTTAATTAGTCTGATGGTACCTACTTTTATTTAAATGTATCAATTTGATACCTGTTTTTAAAAAGGTGTCAATTGAGTCCCAAATTTTGAAAATATGTCTCAATTAGGTCATTTTCAGCAAAAAAATTATTAACACCATTAATGGTATTGATATTTAAAATGACTTACAAAATTAAGTATTGATATTTATATTAAAATTTAGTGATAAAAGTCATGAATTAAGTTAACGGCTGTAGTAAGTTTTGTCCGAAAGGGACCTGATTAAGACATTTTTTCAAAAGTTGAGACTAGATTGACACATTTTTAAAAACGGATACCAAACTGACACATATGAACAAAAGTGGGTATCATCCGACTAGTTAAACCAAAGATATATATATATATATATATATATATATATATATATATATATATATATATATATATATATATATATATATATATATATAAAGAATTTAGGTCTCAAAATCTAAAACATGGAGAAACAATTATTTAAGATACTAGTGAACTCAAATTTTGAAATACATATACAGAATTCTAAGTAGATATGAAATGAAGAGAATAAGGTAAGAGGGTGGAAAATGAAAGTAATATGATTTGTTTGAATTAAAGGGAGATCTAGAAATGAAAGAAAGAAAGAAAGGAAAAGATAATAAAAAATGAAGTTGTTAGATTTAGTGGAAGAACTTTGACCAAAATTTTAGGGGGTCAAATTATATTTTTTTTATATAAATTAATTTTTTTACATTAAAAAAAATTATTTCCTTACATATTTTTTCTATTCAAAATAATCACATACAATAATTGAATCCAAAAAAAATGATAATAATATATATGAAAGTGTGACATAAAGTTTATTATCAACAATCATATATTTAAAAAAGTAAAAGTTACCTTTAATCATAGTATTTCTCAATGCTCTTTCAATGACTTAAAATTTTGAATGAGAACTGAAGTTTGTTGCAATATCCCTTGCAATGTATATTATCATAGTGCTTGCTATAAAAAACTTTCAAAACCTATAAAAAAAACACTCAAAACAGTTAAAAATGTTGATGACAATCAACTCAATTACATGTAACAATGAAAACATTTGAGTGAGGTCATCGGCTTGGTTTTTTACTTAAAAGATAGCACGGTAAGCAATATGCAACATATTTAAATGGCAAATATCGAATACTGTAACTATGAAGGAAATAAGCTAAACCATGTGTACTGAAATCTTCTTGAATAACCATCTTTAATAGACAATGAATAATTTTCTAGATACATTTGATATGAACCCCATTTTAGATCAGTCATTCGTACTTCATCAATTTGATTTGGTGGGTATTACCAAATTTGAGGACGTTTCTTCGTATCACGTTCTAAAACATTTTCAAATTCATTATATGTAACTCTAGGAACTTTAGAGAATTATTTTTCATTTTCATCAATTTTTGGATTATTGTGAAGTTTCTCAAATTTAGATAACGTAGATGCATTTTTTTCATCTTCATCACAAGCATTCCTCTTGAAAAAATAATCAATTCTTCTACTCTTCATCATAATTTTCTAATATAAATTTGTCATCTCTCACCTATTTATGAAAAGATAAAATTATGAATACCGCAAATTAAATCTCAAAACCATGACTCAATATTTTAAGAAAAAATGATTATTTTCCTTTATCTTAAAGTAGATTCCTAATATTGCTCTTCCCTTATACAACTTTAAAAGCTAAAATAGCTCTATCTACACACAAAGAGTTTGATAAACAATTGGAGCATGATTTTATGATCATAAAGATATGCCTAGAGCGTAGAAAAGTCACATACAAGAGGAAAACATATTATTTAAAAAAAAGGTAAAAAATGAACTTACTGAAAAAAACAAATTGTTCGGTTCAAAATATTTTTTAACTCCTCAATTTTATTGCGGTGCCGTTTGATTTTAAAAATGATAAAAAATTGATGGTAAAAATTTAAATAAAAAGAATTATAGAGAAAGAGATGAAGATATCGAAGAGAAATAAATCAAATAAAGAAGCAAAATAAATTACAAAAAAGAAAAAAAAATGTGATTTTTAAATTTAAATAATTTTTTTAAAACTAAATTATATAAATAATATAATAATATATAAATATATTTTTAAAATATATATATATATATATACAACTCTCCCCGTCACACTTAAGTTCAGCCACTTATTACATTAAGAGAATATGATCGAAAAGTTTTAAATAGATGTATTGACTTGATAGAATACATTTAATTGTATACATTTAAAAGAATAATTTATAAACTATAAATTTAAAATAAATTAATGTTAAAAATTAAATTTTGAGAATATAAATTAAAGCTAAGAAAACTAAGCTAAAATAAAAATGACTATAAAATTTAACAAACAAAAAATTATATTTAAAAAAAAATCCTGATAAATAATTAAAATTTAAATAATTTTCTTTAATTATTTATTATTTCAATTTTTTATTTTAATTATTATATTTTTACAATATAAAATATATGTTAAAAAATTATTTTATTTTATCAAGTGTTTTAATATTTTTTATTTTAATTATTCATTTATTATATTTTAGTATAATATTTCTTAAATATTTAACTATTATTTATGTTCACAAAATAGATTATAGTTACATAACATATAATATTGTGATTTACTTCATAAATCCTTACATTACAGCAAAAAAAAAATCTAAAAAAATTATTTTGTCTTGTTTTATGTGTTTTTCATCTTTCAATAATACATTGATATTTCATCACTTTCTAAAGTTGTAGATCCAAACATACATTAAGAGTGTGTTTAGATAGAGTATTTTAATGAAACAATTTTTTTTTTTTGAAGATTTCAGATTTCTTTGTAATGAAAGGTTTTGTTTGGATAGAGAAATTAAAAAGCATTTCAAATGCAAGCATTTTTTTGAAGGATTTCAATTAGCTAAATTAGTAGAAATTCAAATACCCTCAAAATTGGTGGAATTTAAAATTCTTCTCACTCAACCTCACATTCTAGATGATCCGAACGGGCACGAAGACCCGGACGTGTCCGACGACCCGGATGAGTCTGACGACCCGGACGAGCCTGACGACCCGGACGAGCCAAACGGGCCCGATGACCCAGAAAGGTATGACGACCCAAACGGGCTCGACGATCCATATAGGCCCGATGACCCAGACGGGCCTGATGACCTGGACGAGCCAAACAACCTGGACGAGCCCGACAACCTGGACGGGCCCGACGACCTGGACAGGCCGACAACCCAGACGAGCCTGACAAACCCAAACGAGCCCTTCCAAATCATTGGGCTCGACAACTTGGACGTGCCCGACGACCCGGAATTGCGGAACGATGCGGGCAGGCCCGACAACCCAGACGAGCCCGATGACCCAAACGGGCCTGATGACCTGGACAGGCCAGACAACCCGAACAAGCCCGACAACCTGGACGGGCCCGACGACCCCAACGAGCCCGACGAGTCGTCGGACGTGTCCAAGTCGTCGGCCCTTTCCGGGTCCTCAAGCCCATCCTAGTCGTTGGACTCGTCCGGGTCTTCGAGCTAGTTTGGGTGTTTGGGTCGTTGAACCCGTTCGGGTATTCAGAATCGTCCAGGTATTCGGCCCCGTCCAGATTGTCAGGCTCGTCCAGCTCGTTGGGCTCGTCCAGCTCGTCGGGCCCATCTTGATCGTCAGGCCCGTTCGGGTCGTCGGACCTGTTTGGAGCATTAGGCCAATGACCTAGACAGGCTGGACCAGGCCATATTGATGCACTTGACGGCACAATCGTGCAGTATGGGCCGTTAGGCCTCTAGATCATTGGGCCACCCAGCCTGTCTGCTCTTTCCAGTCGGTCCAGCTCGGGTGGGTCATCGGGTCTAACCAATCCGGTTGCGTAGTTGGGTCTGCCCGACCCATCTGGGTTGTCGAGCATATTTCCAAATTTATCATGAACTCAAAACATAATGAAGCGTAAAATAAATATTGTTAAAATTAAATCTTATCTCACAATAAATTCAATTTTTTTTTTCCAAACAAGAAATTGAAATGTAAGGTATTTTAATTTCCTTATCCAAATAAGTTATTTAAAAAATGAATGGAATTTAATTACAAGCAATTCAAATACAAAGCATTTCAATTTCTAAGCATTGTTGAAATGCTCCATCCAAACACAAGGTAAAGAGTGAATTATAATTAATGTAGGAACCTTTGAAATGAAAGTAGATGACGAGTGAACTATAATTAATGGGAGAACTTTACGGATAAAAGTAGATCACGAGTAAAAAATCTGATTTCATGATGGAAGAAGAATCAATAGTGGTGATAACAAAAGGGATAGGGTGGAAAAGAACAAGACGAGTGGCAATAATACAACATTGTAGAAAGATGAAAATTGGTAAAAATATGCAAAGTGAAAAGGTAAGAAAATAAGACAATGACATGATATCACTGAGAAGAGAAAGGAGAATGAAATGAAAAATGAGAAATCATATAAGATTTTGCAGATATATTTAAAATAACTTTAATACATACTTTATGATATAATGATTCTTTGGGAATAATCAAGGTGTGAATCAAAATCTCACATTAGATAGAATAGAAAAAGTTCAATATTATATAAAAATAAAGATTCATAAGACCATTATCTTAAGATTTTGGGATAAAAATGATGTCAAATTATTTATATGTGTAAAACTAATACCATATATATATATATATATATATATATATATATATATATATATACTCTCTCTATATATATATATATAAAAAAAAAATATAAATATATATAAATAAAATAAAAATAAATATATATATATATATAAAAAAAAATATATATATATATATATATATATATATATATATATAATTACAATCTCTCAATATGACTATAACTATAATTCATATGAAAGTATATATAAAACTATCAATGGTATCAAAACTAATGGTTTGGAGTGATTGATCGCATAACCACAACTAAAAAAGGTCATCATATACCTGAAGAGAAATATACCATATGACTCAAAGACGAAAATATATATTATGATACATATTACGCGTTATTTCTATGTAACATGAATAAACTTACTAAATTCAGTATTTACATATTTCATTGGTTAAGTAGACATTAATACGTCTTAACGATAGTACATAATATGAGAAAGAGAAGAAGGAGTACAGAGTAGGTAGTACAATTTGATAGTACGTTAATATATGGCTTTTTATGTATTAACTTTTTACATGGGGTAAGATGGTTGTACACACAAAATGCATTATAAAAATCAATGTCTATTTAACATAGTTGTATGAGTAATTGAAGTAGTATACTGCAAATATATAACATTAATTAGTTTAATAATTAAAGTAAGAGAAAATAGGAGAGAATTGTTATGAGAAGATGCTACTGAAAGTGGCGGTGAAAAGGGGGAAAACCGTGCGTCACATCTAAAAAGAAAAATCAAATGTGTTTATGGTATGTGATCTAATCTAAAATTTGAATAAAGCATAATAGTCACAGACAAGAAAAGTCAAGAGCCGCGACATTCGCGATCTTTCCTTCCTTCTTCCCTTCACTAACCCACCGGCCGCCACACCACACCACACCACGCAGTCAACCTTCTACAATCATACCCGACCCGTTTTCGTTACCACAATAACTGTAAAATCTTTCACAACAAACACGTGTCTTCATTCTTCAATCATCACTTCTAACTGCTCACACCTACGCCACGCCACCACTCCATTCCACAATGCTTCGTTACCTTTTGCTGTTGTTCTTATTGGGCCTGGGAGCCCGGGTGGAGTCACACGAGGAATCGGGCCCCTGGAGCTGCAACTCCGAGTCCGAGATCCGAGTCGAGGCCAATTTCAAACCCGGCGTTATTACACTGGATGGCCACGCCGACGATTGGAAGGACATTGATGGGTCCTACTTCCCCCTCCTCCCCGCCCTCGACCCTGACGCTGAGAATGAATTCAAAGGTGGAAAGATGAGCGTTAAGGTATCGCACTCCATCCGCTCCAGTTAACTTTCGCCAATTTTTTTTTCTTTGTTATTTTTCTCACTGTTTTTTTTTTTTTTTTTTTTTTTTTTTTTTTTTTTTTTTTTTTTTTTTTGTTTTTTTTTTTTTTTTTTTTTTGTGTTTTTT
>Ga0214543_1006076_pt1 | contig 21750 bp, 9 predicted proteins | sample CNSS2metaG_FD_160094 | JGI IMG/M metagenome (GOLD analysis project Ga0214543, IMG submission 160094) | Root nodule microbial communities from cowpea collected in UCLA plant growth center, Los Angeles, California, USA - CNSS2 | ecosystem: Host-associated > Plants > Roots > Nodule | place: USA... | reverse complement strand
ATATATTTTTTTTTTTTTTTTTTTTTTTTATTTTTTTATATATATATATATATATATATATATATATATATATATATATATATATATATATATATATATATATTTGGGATATATGTATGTATATGTAAAATGATTTAATACATATTATAATTTATATACGTGATGATATAAGATATAATCAACAAATGTACATGATGTTGTGTATGGATGATACCTATATATGATAGTATTGTGGCCAATTATTATCAACGATAATGTAAAATAATATATTCTAACTTCAATGTTAACTTAACTCCACTAGATAAAGTTATAATGTGACAAAAAAATTATAAAAAAAAAGAGTTTTTACAGTCTTTGTAAGATAACTGATGTAAAAAAACACCCTAATAATAAGAAGCTAAGATTTTACTAATATTTTTTAACTAAACCTATTCAGACACATTTTAAAACAAGTTACTTCACTACCATAGTATATATATCAAAGGTTATTATTGATATGATTCTTTATATTGAAAATACCCGTAATTACATTATTATCAATATTAAGAATGTATAGTAATGTAAATTACACACACGTTTATGTATGTACGTTGGTAACAAAAATATTTTGAGAGTTATAATTATTTAAAAGAATAGTTTACTTATGCGTGGCGTGATAGTTATTCATTTCTATTCTATTACACAAGTGTTTAATATTTTCAATACATAATCACCCAATGCAATAGTTAAAATTTTTCATTTAATGATAAATTATGGATCCACCATAAAGATTTTACACAAGTTTTTATTAATTCTTTAATACATAAATGCTTAATTATAATTTGTCATATAATGATAAACTATCAGTCCAACATTTATAATTTTTAATACGTAGGTTATATTTTTCTTTTATGAATCAACTTATGTTTTTATAAAGTTTTTTTTTTTTTTTTTACATTAAAATGTAGTTAGAAATATAAGTATCTAAAATAACAGTAAGAAAAAACCTCCGAGAGATCTGTACATAAAAGAAAACTTCAAATCTGTTCGGAAACAATAACCAAGTTTGTTGTGGTCTCTAACATATTCTATTTATATCCAGAGAATGTATTTTTCAATCATAATTATTTTCATACTTAAAATATGTATTAATTATAAATTTCAATTATATAACACGAAATATGTATCCCATGCGGCATACAAAGAAGTATTGAATTTACATTACATATTTAGTTAAATTGATTCCGTAAACTAGTAAACTATCAAATTATTCGTTAACAACAAAATTATAAATATATAAGAAAACGTGTGCCAGTTAAAACATTAAACATATGGAATGATATTAATTACAATAGAAAAAGATCAAATATAATTCGACCTATGATTTAATGTCATGGTAGAACACATGAGAAACATGTTAGCAGTATTGATTGAAATGTATTGTTTTTAGCATAAGTTTGAATTTAAATAAATAAAAATAATGAGATAATAAATGTAGAAGAGAATATTTGATATATGAACAATAAATAGGGTGAAAGAAAGTAACAGAGATGTGAGTTAAATATTTGACGTGGGTGATGCAGATATTAACTCAAATACAGCTGTGCAGAGTCCATAAAGAAAAATCTTGCTGACCACTCTTCTCGGGTATATATAAACACGACTCATTCACTCACACCATCGTTCACACACACACACAAAAGAAACCCACAAAAAGCATTCATAACTCCTTCCTTTGTTTCTTCCGTCACCATTCGCGGTTTCATCACTTCGCCATACCTCAACCTTCAACCTTTGATTGGATCTTTGTTTTCTTGTCTTCTTGTTTTTTTCTTGTTTTCCAAACAGGGTATAAGCCTGTGTGAAGAGAGTGCGATATGCATGATAATTGGCGTGAACACCCGATCCCTTGGGTGCTTCTACCAACTCCACCACCGCATTAGTTAAATTCGGTGTTGGAATCGGACAAAGGTTCGAGTGAGCGACTCAAAGGGCCAAAGCGCCAAAGCAAAGCCAGAGAAAGCAAAATGATTGATTCGGTTCTTCTCGCTCTTTTCTTGCCATGCCTCGGCATGACTGCGGTTTTTATCGTCTACATGTGCCTTCTTTGGTACGCCACCACCCGCCACCATCCCTCCGGTAATGGGCTACCGGTGAAGCAGGTCGCTAACAAGGGTCTTTCTCCTCTGGAGTTGGAGAAACTCCCCAAAATCACCGGCAAAGAACTAGTTTTGGGTACCGAATGCGCCGTTTGCCTGGACGAGATCGAGGGCGAGCAACCGGCTAGACTGGTCCCCGGTTGCAACCATGGCTTCCATGTCCAATGTGCTGATACTTGGCTCTCCAACCACCCTCTCTGTCCTGTTTGTAGGACTAAACTCGATCCCCAGATTTTTACTTCCCATAATCCCTGTTGAACATTTCAATCCTCTGTTATCTTTCAACCAAAATAAATAAGGGAATTATTATTATTATTATTATTAATTTCTTTGTTGATGGTGCTTCTTTCTTCATTTCATAATGCGCGTATTTTGTTGGTTTTTTCGTGAATTTAGTTTTAGTTAACATGTTAATTTATAATTTCATTTTTTTTATGATGTTTCCTTTGGATTTGGAAAAGATAAACAATAATGTGTTTGTGAAAATGTTTTAAAAAATTTAAATGTGTCATGAATATTGGAACGGAAAAAAAATCGGTGAATTGACGCCATCACGTAAATCCCAGACCGGTGGGTGAGGATTCGTTAAAAGCATGAATGAATGGGTCGTGAACTGAACGGTTTCGTTTGCTTTTTCCGTTGGAGTCACAGAGTGTGTAGATTTTTTTTATTTTGATTTTGATCCTATCACGGCAAAATACTACTATACAGTTTGATGCCAGCTTGGAAAGCTTCATTTCAATTTCATAAAACTTGAATATAATTCAATTATTAATTTTTTTTTTCTAATTGAATATCTGGAGTTTTGTTTTATAATCTATCCACATTATGTTACAATTTGAATTAAAAATAAAACTGCACTTGCATCCAATTTGATTTGAACCATTTCTTTGTCAATCGCTCTCAGCTTGGTTTTGAGTTTTCAAACTGCTAATAATTAAAGAGTGCGTAAGAAAGAAGAACCATTCCAAATAAAAGCAAGAGTGTAATTATTGCGGGTAATGGAGATAGATAGACCATTAAAATTGTATTTCACAATATTTTTCAGTTAACATGTCCCTTTAAACAAGTTTAGTAAAGTTTTTTGTTAAGGTGTAGCGGCTGATTTCAAAGAAATTAATTATACTCAACATAAGAAATCAAAAACTTATTATCATAATTTTAACATGATAAATGATTTCAAATATATTAAAACAAAAATAAACACCAGAAATATCTTTCATTTACTCTACTAATTTGTGAAGTTTTATTTTATGAGGTAATTTTACCTCATAATTAGCCTACGTCATTGGTTATTCATGAGCTAGAAAAGTAATGATAACACACTTTTTGTCCTATTCTTTCAATACACATATTTTTATTAGTTAAATTTCTTTAAAATCATAAATAATCCGTTCAATAAAATGTAAGACATGAAAATTTGTCCTAACTTTTAGTAAACGGTAACACTTTAAAAGAAAATATATTTATTCCTGTCCTTGTGTAAGTCGCCTTCCAAGCTTTGTACGATCATTTTCTAAAATGTTTTATATTTCTACTGATACAACTTGCCTAGAAATAATACTTTATTCTTTAAAAAATGTATAAATATTAATTATTTTTTTACCTAGATGGAAATTGGAAAGAATATATTCCTAGTGTTAATGTTTTGCATAATTTGCATGCTACGCTTCCCAACAAGAAGAATTAATGAGAGTAATTAATGATTGTGAGAAGTTTCATGAGTTTATGGGTTGCGAAAGAAATGGTGGAATGGGTCCCACCCGAAGCTGCATTGTGGCTACTGTTGTGGTTTGTTCATAACCTTTTGACATTGAGGTTGGGAACGAAAGAAAGAAAGGTCTCAACAGCTGTGAATTCATGATTTTTCTTTTCATTTATTAAATATTGTTTTATATAAAAACAGAAATATTGTTAATAAAATTATATTTGATAAATTGATTAACTCAAATTTTTTATTGATGCAAGTAATTACGAAGTCTATAATGATAATAATAATAAAAAAAATTATACGTACGTGTATGGTTTAGTGGTTTAGTCATTCATGGGTGAGAACTTGTCTTAATGCAGTGCAAAACAACATGTAGTCCCAGACGTTTCTAAGATATTTTTTCTTTCAGTCAAAAGTATCTTCCTATGTTAAATTATATTTTAAAATATTTTAAATATCGTAATATACATTTTAGTTTTAATTTTTGTTTTTATTAACTTTTTCTATTAAACTTAATTATGATTATATTATTATAACATCGCTATTACATCAACTATGAAAAAGTGTTACGTGAATATATAACATACCAGAAACTAAAATAAGAAAAATATTTTATTTATAGGATTGAAATACAATAATATTTTACACATATATATATATATATATATATATATATATATATATATATATATAGTGACTAAAATAAAAATTATAGTTGAGTATTTCGAGTTTGGATTTTAAGTTGGTATTTAAAAATGTGAGGGCTAAGAGAACTATTCTTCTCGTGCAATAGAAACATTTTTTTAATGCATCTATGAGATCTAATATAGAAATTAAAAAAAAAATTAAAACCTTATTATTTTCTATTTTAAAAATAAATATAAATATTCAACACTCTTCAAACAAGTAGATATGGATTTGCGTTGGACAAAATGATAGAAAAAAATATCCCATGCATTTAAGATTTGATGCAACTCTTGGTAAATATCTCACTTTGTTATTTAACGTTGCTTTCTGGTTTCTATTATTAAAATTTAACCATGTTGCTTTCCTATATTTTATTTTCAGTCCTTCTCGTCCATATATTTCGGATAATTGGAAAATATAAATAGAAAAAAATATCCTTCTTTAAATTTTAAAATCCATCAACACAATACTTAACGAGAACATGACCTCATCCAGCCATGTATGGTTTGCCATGATTCATACGAGGAATGTAAAACGTTAACAACTAAGACATTTTTTTTTTTATAGAATTTCTTTTAAATAATAACGGATTTTTGATAATCCATAACATTTATTTAAATAATATGATTACATTTCATGATGAAAATATAATGTTTTTTTAAAAGCAACAAAAATTTCAATAAGACTTTGTAAATCTATTAAATTTTATAATGATTTTAATAAATTTATTTAATTAATTATCTAACATGTAAAATTATATATTAAATTAAGTTATGATATTAACAAAATAACATTAGTATAAGAAAATTATTAAATAGTAATTCGTTTTGAGACAAAAAGATAATGAATCACTATTAAATAATATATATACCATTTTATAATTTAAAATTTTATTGATATCTAAAATTATCTCAATTATAAATAGAAGTTTATATTTAATTTGTGAATTAGAATCTAAAGTAGTCTTTAATATTAGCTATCACGTATTAGTTATCAAGAAATTAGTGGTGTCTAAACTAATCTCTAAATTAAAATTATAGATTAGTTTAAAATCAATAATATTAAGTAGTTAACAAATATTGATAATTAATATTATAAATCAATTTAGATTTTAATTCACAAATTAATTACAATTTTCTATTCAGACTATTTTAGATACTTATAAGTTTTAGTTCATATTAACCTAATTAATATAATAACTAATTATTTTGATTTCTAAAATGAGTTAATATTTAATGATTTTCTTATAGTAATTATTTTATTTTAAGTAGTATATTACTTCTGAAAAATATTATTTATTGTGTGTAATAAACTTTTGTGATTTAAAATTAATAATATTTTAAATTATTTGATAGCACAAATAGAAAACTTAAATTAATTACTTAATTTAATATTATAAATTTATATTTATTTGACAAATTTTGTTTCAAAATGATTTAAAACATTAGAAATATCATTTATTAAAATGATAAGAAAATTCATAAATTTAATTTAGAAAAAACAAATTAATAATATCTACAAAATAGATAAATAAATTGTTGAATTTGGTAATAGGAAAAAATATTAATTTTTAGTAACTTGCATAAAATTTATAAAATCTAATAACTTAAAAGAATTCCATAATTTTATGTTCTTAAAAAAAATAAAAACTAAGTTAAAATTGTATTTTTTTAGTGATATGTCAAAATGAATGTCAGAATTTAATTCCGAAGTGAATTTTGGTCAGAAATAGTGATTAATATTATTTAGATAAATATTTTGAATAGTATTTAAATAAAATTTTTTATGAGTGACTTCAAAAAAATCACCAAATTTTTACCATAAACAGTAAATATATTTAAATGATTATTGTAAATAATATGTTCTAAAAATATTTTATTGTAAATGTGTTACTTTAGGGAAGCAAATTCTAAATATTATATTCTTACCGGATATTGTACTAGTTTTTAAATATACTTATTAAGAAATTAAATGATTTTCGTATGTAACATTAAGCAAAAATTAATCAACTGCTCATCAGAAGTTATAAGGTTGAATCTTATATATGCACATACGTTAGTTTCTTTAAACAAAGAATTTTGACCTTTTTGTCGGGTCTATGAAGGAGAGATGTTCATTAGAAAAATACAACACCAATGAAATTTGAGTTCAATTTTATAAAATGTTGATATTTCTCTCAACCAAAAATCTTAAGATAATAAATTTATTAGTCTTCATCGTTATATGATGTTTCAATTTTTTTAATTTTACGAAATGTGAAACTTAATCTTATATTTAAACATTTTGAAATGATATGCATGAACAAGATTGTCTTGTTTCCCACGGAGGCATGGATCATAATTCTATTTAGATTTTTTAGGTAAATATCGATTTCATCTTGGATACTTGTGATTTTCATGGGATGAGTACAAATATCTAATTCACTGGTACCAACACCTATATATAAAACCTATAATTGAAATCAAGTTATATTTGTTCATGTGATTCGTTATATGATATTATTCAATAGTTTCCAAAAATATCTAATGAGCAGTATTCTTTACGTCGTATTTCTCGGATTTTATGAAAAGTAATTGTTTATTAAAATTTGTCAAATATCATTCGCCTTTTTTGCACAATGGCTTTGTTTCAACTAAAATCTACCAGGAAAAACAATCACACAATCACGAGTAATTTCAAGAATGCTAAAAGACATGTGACAGTTAAAGCTATAGTCGATTGGTTACTCTTTTTTATTTTAAACACGCGGATACCAACGATGCAGTAACGGTTCCCTTTTCTTCCTTTTTCTTTTCGTCTTTTCTTCTATAACATGGTTATTTTTTAATGCAGAATATTCTTGTTTGGTATCGCAAGTCTTTTGGGGTTTCTTTAAAGAGTTTTCTTGCAAATTCTTTTGCGTGTAAAACATGTGAATGGATTCACCACATTGATGAAGCGGCAATTGAATAGTTCTCGACGGAAAGGACCCTTCTGATTTGAACGAGAAGCTCAACTATATATGTGAGCATTTCTGTATACACATTTGGATGAGTTCATTGTTATTTAACCATAGTTTAGGACTTAGAGAATATTTTCACATTAAAAATATTGATGTATTTTTTTTTATTGTTATATTGTTGTTGTTGTTCACGTATTCTTCCAGGTGTAAGAGAATTATTTCCGTAATATATATTCTAGGATCGTTGATGGGTTGAAGGACACTGATATCAGTAACTTTTATGCAGAAGAACATGATTTTTCATGAACTATACTCAATTTGGACAGAGAGCATAATAATGTTTTTCATCTTGTGATCTTCATGAGGTTCAGTCCAAAGGTTATTCCATCAAAAGATTTTAGCCGCATAATTTTTGTGTTTGAATTTGCAAAATGCTGAGAACTGGTTATTAAACTGATAAGTGGTTAGAATTGAAATTTAAGTCTAATTTAATCTTACAAAACTAACTTGTAAGGTGAGGTTTGTATCTCACTTATATATTGTGAATTGACCTTATTTCTAGTCGATATAGGACATCCAACACACTCCTTGTCCATTAGCGAGTGGAACAGAATGTCCAAAAAATCTTACTTGGATAAACTCTAATATGACTATGATATATATTAAAAACCGATTTTGTAGGTTAAAATAAACTTAAAATCCACTTCTAATATAAATGTTCAGTATGATGGACTCTTGTATAGATCATTGAAGGATGAGGGTGAATTTATTTACATGTATTATTTTAGCGCAGTGAGGTTAATAAAAATTAAAAGTAGTTTGGAACAGCACAAAAATTATATACAACAACTCTAAAAGAACTAATGTTTTAGTTCTTGACACCTCATCTTATAATTCAAACAAACTTGTGAAATATTTAATTTTTTTTTAATAAACTACTCTTTTTATGTTAAATAAGAGTAATAGAAAAACGTAAAATCTATAATCAAAGTTAATCTAAACAAATATTTTAAATATATTCATTAACTGTAGAAGAACAATTTTTGTGTAAGATATTTAAATTTCTATTTCACGTCCATTTTTGCAGATGTGTAACAAAATACTAATATTCATGGAATCATAGCTAATGAAATATTATCTTTCAATCACATTTTTAGTAAATAAAAAGCATATATCCAAAACTTTTTAAGAAAAATTAACTTAGTTCTACTTAAAGTTTAAAAGAGTGAGTAACTTTTTTGAGAATATATAAGTGGAGTTTTCAATTAGAAATTATACATTTGATTCACAAATTATATATCCTTGCTTTCGTGATTACAAACATAAGAAACCACTTAAAAAGAGTTACTCATAAAGAGGTATATGATTATTAGAAAGAAAGTTAATTTTATAATTTCAAATAATTTCGTTGTTAAAATATGTTATTATACTTGAAAATCAATTACTTTTTATTTAAATATTTATAAATCTATAAATTTTAATAACTGATTATGATGTAGATCATTTACTTGACCTTTTTTCATTTAAAAATGACATGTTTTAGAATGTTAGTAATAAATTTATTTTCTTAAATTTTTAAGCTGAAAATAGTTTCGATATTCGGTAGGAAACATTTCAACAACAACAAGACAGTTTCAACATTCATCACATCACAACGTTAAAACCAAGATTCAACTCCAATTTACCAGCATTTCAACTAGGGAATTTTAATTACTCTAAAAATCATTAAATCCAAGATTCAACTCCGATTTACCAACATTTCAACAAGGGAATTTTAATTAGGAAAATAACATTTTAACAAAATTTGAAAAATATTTCATTTAGGTAAAAAGAATATTACTTTATTACTTTATTTATTAAAAAATAAAAATTTAATCTATTTTAATTTTATTTATAGAAAATTTGTCAAAGTTAATTTTTTTTTGTCAAAAACTCATTTTACTTTTAATTACTCTAAAAATCATCGAGTTCCAAAAATGGAAATTCCAGAATGTTATTTTATAGAAGGGTTAATAAATTATAACATAGATTACGTCTAAAGTTGCCATTTTCAGTTATTATGTAACAGAAAGTAATGTTTGTGGACCTACCACTATTTTGTTTTTGACTTCATTGACAGCTGTAGGTATTTTATACATCTACTATGCTCCATTTTTGGAAACTAGTTTGACATCTGTGTTTTTTTATTTTCTCTTCCTTGCGAAGTTGTACCTAGCTATGTTTTCTTGCTCATAAAGAATTGCAGGAAACTGGAAATTATATAAATAACTTTTAAATTTCTCATCGCGTTATACGAATATTTCAACTTGGTTAAGTACTACCACACTTTAATTTAATTAAAGTGTAAAACAACGTGTTTAATTTTTTTCCAATGCCTAAACATAGTGTATATTAGTTGTTGACGTAAGACTAGTTATTGACTATCTTTTCTTGTTCACGGTTCAATCTGAGTTTTCCAACACAATTAAATATGTAGGACCAACAATCAAGGATGAATATAAACACAAACTTTAAACTCAGAAAAAAAAAATAGCAAGTTCATTAAAGAGGAATAGTAGTATTACATGGACGTTTAAATACATAAAATACGCATACTTAATTTGTTAAAATAATTTTGAAGTTTGGTTGATCTCAAACTGTTGTTTTAATTTTACATAGAATATTAAAATTTAATAAATAGGTATTTATTATTATTGTGTTAATCAGAATTTATTAAAGTTTATCTGAAATAGTTTGTTATCACATAAGGAAGTTAGTTCAATTTTATATAGAACTCTATTATAGAGTATATGAATGTTTGTTTGTGATTTAGCTATAATAATTACATTTTATGCAGGAATAATATATTGTATGACTGTAACTAATTATAATACGTTAAAATTTATGACTGTTAAAAGAGTGTGGTCAGTTAACTTTTTCTTATCTAAATATGTATTATTCCTTCTATTTTCTTTTTTACGTGAACGAAATAAATATAATAAATATTTGTATTATAATAAAATTTATTCTTGTCTTAGTTTTATCGTTCTTCTATCTCTTGTAGATATATTAATATTTTTACCGTGCAAAGGCTTGACGGGACCTTTTGAAAATAATTAAATGTATTTGCTATACAAATCCAAATTTATGAATATAATAAAATTTAATGTAAATATTTTATTATTTTATTGTAAAAATACATCTAAGTTATTTATATATTTTCTTAATATAATGTACTTTATTATAGAATTGTTTCAAAAATGATATGTGATCACTGAACCAATGAAAATAAAGAATTTAAATATAAATCAAATAATAAATAATAGTTTCACGTGTTTTGAAAATAATTAGTTAAATATTCTATTTTTATATATAAAAATAAAACAAGTTTTACGGACTTAAAATAGATTTAGTAGTGAATTGAAAAAATATAAATATAGATATTTGTATGTACGTTAAGAGTTTTTGTTTTTAATAATAGTTATATCTTTTATACATAAATAAATAATTACAATAATTAAATCTCTTTAATTGATATTCTTTTTTTTCCATTAAATGATATAGAAAAATGTAAGGAGTAAATGACCTAAGGGTGTGCTCTTATGGGGTGATGAACTGAGAGGGAGGAAAGGATTGATTTGGGTTGATTAGAAGGTGATATTTATGTTGCTTTTTTTTTATGAATTTGTGAGTGATAATAGAGTGGATTTAAGAGTGATTTTTGTGAAAGTTTGTGAAATATTTGACTGACGTGAGTAAAAGAAATTTAATTTAATAGATGAAAATATATAATGACCTATTTGTCCTTGGTGCTAAAAAAGTATAATTAAATGATATTTAGATAAATTGTAATTATTTTTTCATATATTATTATAATAAATTAAAATATTACAAATGTGATGTGTAATCAGAAATAACATGTATTCGGATACTAAACCATTTGTAATTGGATACAAAATAACATGTATCCGGATACTGAACCATGTAACCAGATACAAAATGGTAAGTGCAAAAATGAATTCAGATACAACTATTTTTTCATTGAAAAATGTTTTTTTTTTCATAAGGACATTGTGGTAATTTGCCACACTTATCTCTCAAATTTCTTCAAAAAGGAGAGATTCATTTATCTACTAATCCCGCTAACATTCGTTTTTCCATAGTTGCCTTTCTGCAAAAAAGAATATCTCTTTTTCCTCCTATTCATCGCTCTCCATTCTGCTTCTACAGTCTTTCATCGCATGAGAACAGGGCCTACGATACAAATGTTAGACAATTCTAGTAAAATATAAAGAGTAGATGATATAAAAGTATAAATGTAAAACAATACCCAAAAATATAAATAATAGGCTATCTAAAATTACAAAGTACAAATAATACAGACAAAGATATAGATAAAACTTATAGTTAAATGTGTTTTTGTCTCTCAACTTTCGCTGAATATTGAAATTAGTTTCTTTTCAAAACTCTAGCCTAATTTAGTTCTTAACTTTAGAATTGCATGAATTTAGTCATTTTAACAAATTTTGTTAAGTTGATTCAACGTTTCATATATGGTTCATGATAGTTTCTTAGCTAACATCGAAACAAAAATGTGTCAAACGGTATAAATAACTCAAATGCTATCATAAAATGTGTTTGAAACTCTTAAATAAACTTAAAAAAAATTGATTAAAATGAATAAAGTTTGAAGACTAAATTAGACAAAAATTCTGAGAATTGATTAATTTCAATTTTGACTGAAATTTGAGAAAAAAAATATTTAATTCTAAAACTTACAAAGAAATTGACTCCATAAAGACACAAATAATAAATAATTTAAAAAAATGTTGAGTCAACTTTATGAAAATACAAAGATTATATTATGAAAAAATAAATAAAAAAATAGACGATATAAAAATATAAAGAATAAACCATACAATAAAATGTAATTAGTGGGCTACGTGGAAATACATATGTTAAACGATTAAAAAAAAATGTAAATGTTAAGTAATATAAAATATAAATGACAGATCACATAAAAATTATAAAACATTGCAACTTTGTGTATGTTGTTAATACTAAAAGTTTTGAAGACAATGTTATTGTTTAATTTGCATATAGAAATACTCATTTAATCAATACATACATACACACATTAAGTAATCAGTCACATACATTATTTTGGAATTTCAAGTTAGAAGTACAAAAATTTTAAAAATGCCAAATCGTAACTAAAATTCAAAAAGCACATTTATTTATGTATTAATTTGTATGTAAAAGAAATTAAAAGACAAAAACCTACTATTAATATATTAGATTATGAGTTGAAGAATTGATTTAAGTTCGATCAGAGTCTCTAAGGCATACACAACAACATAAATTTTGTACCCTTAATTAATTTTGGAAACTAAAGGCACACTTTAATCCTTTGTAACTCTCTTGTCAAACTTTCTCCGATAATGTATATTAATGACTAGTTCATACACATCATCTTTTATATATATATATATATATATATATATATATATATATATATATATATATATATATATATATATATATTTATTTATTTATTTGAACGAACTCGTATAATAGAATAACTGATATTAGATTTTATAAATAACAAGTAAATATATTTTATTTTAAATTAGGAAATAATATAATAATGACTTAAATATGTTTTTTTCTTTAATTTTTAGTAAATTTTAAAATTAGTTATTTTAAAACTTTGAATCAATTTAATCTTTTATTATATGTGAATTTAATCATTTTAATCAAATTTTGTTAAGTTTATTTAACATTTCAAGCACGTTTCATAATAGTACTTGACATAACATTAAAGTAAAAATATATAAAATAATATAAATTCAAATTTAATAATAAAAGATTAAAAACTAAACTAAAATGAAAAACTAAACTTATCTAAAATTTTAAAATAAAAACATATTTAATTATATAATAATAAATAAATGAATTCTTTAATTCACTTAATTAAAAAAATAAAAATCTTTTTACTAAACTTCATTGAGTAATTGCATGGTTGTTCTAGTAATTTCTCTTTTGGTGTAGTTGAAAGGAAAAGAGAGCAGAAAATGCGTGACAGCTGAACCAACGTTGGAAAGGGTTTTCTGGGCCAATGATAGATAGCCATGAGAAGAAAGAAGCTTGAAGAAAGTGAAACAGAGGAGAAGGTAGAAAAGAGAGAATGCGTGCAGAAGAAACCATGATCTCTCATCTGATGACGCTTTTACTATGAGGTGTGACACGAGTCTCCCTCTTCGGAATTGCAGTTCACGGACATTTATTTACCTAATCTATCTCTACCTAGTTTAGGACTAAGAAGAAGAGGAAAAGGAAGAAACACGGGTTTGCCTTTTTGACCTTTCCAAGGACACGTGACCTTCAACTATTATGGCCTGGGTCCAACCACTGCAATTATTTACGAATTACGAGGGAAGACAACAACTTCCATACCCCAACACGTGACACTTGTCCCATTACTTTTATACGTGTCATTATCCTACGCATACACCCTTCTCTCCCATCCCTCTCATTAATTCCACACTATACATTCACAGTCGCAATCATAATCACGCTCCCAACTCGCCCTAACGTCTTTTTTCCATTAAAATTATGTTTTTATTCTTTTTTTCGAAAAGTTTGATTTTAGTTTCTAAGTTATATATTTTATTATATGATATATTTATTGTTTAACACTTTCTTCAATTATGTATTTTGTAATTGCAACAATATGTCATTTCATAAATAATGAAACAATACTGTTTTACATTTAATACGATATCTCGTTATGTGTCAAACTTATTTATAAAGAATGAAAACATGATGAAGTAATAATTGAGCAATAAATTTATGATGTAACTTTGGAATATGTTATTTTTTTTTGCTAAACATGTTTCTTTATATATAAATCACTGTATAAAATCAATGAGCCCTTTTCGTTACACCTAATTCCTCCGGTATTCTCCAGAATTTCATTGACAAAATCGCGGGAATCACCCCTACTTTGCATGCATGGAAAAAATGGCCTCTGCGTATATATCTTTCACTCTTGTCCTTATATTGTTCATTAAATTTAGGGTTGTTAAGAAATAACTAAAGTTGACTTGGTTGGTACTCAATTACCTTTAAATTAACTAGAATATTCTATAGTTTAATTTTTAAAAATTAAATTCTTAATAAACTCATTTTTATAAAAGAATATTCTCATATCATTAATGTTAGCACTCATTTAAAAGAAAATAATGATATATATATATATATATATGAATTAATCATACAATTTTACATATTTATAAATAATGACTAATTTTATTAATAAAAGATATGTTTAAATATTATTTTAGATCAATTTCTGTGATAGTCAAAATTTTTATAGTTAATATTAGTAATTAATTTATAAACTAATTATAATTTTTTGAAATTATTTTAATTATTAATAATTTTTAATTTATTAATTACTATCTAAATTTGAATAATCATTTTTTATTATTAAAGTTTATCATTATTTACAGATTTTTTTAGTGTTAATATAACATTAAATACATCTATAAAAGTAAAATTATGACTAGTCAATATACTATCCTTTAAGCTATCTCTTTATAAGTAAAACTATATATCTAAACACACCTTTTTCACTTGAGCAAAATCTAACACGAGAGCACTACTATTTGCTCTTAAGATTTTCCAGTTTCAATGGTTACTGTATTGTTTAAGCACCTACCATTTGAGTGTTTATTACTCTTAAGTGACAACACTTGCAAGAAATATTCTATTAAATTTTAAACTCACATTCACATCTAAACGTACACCATGTACATCAGCATACATTTAAGAAACATATACATCTTAATCATATACTATTTCATAATTTTGTATTGGATCATAATCTTTTGACAAATTATTTTAAAAAATTTACTTTTTAACACACATCAAACATTTTTTCTTTTTTTAAATTATATCAAATTTTTATTTCATTCATTAAAATATTATTACACTATTACGGGTATTTTATCAAAAATTTGTAATAAAATATATTAATAAAACTTTTTCAAAACATAATTTTCCTTTTGTATTACAATCTTACAATACTATTATTTTGAAATTTTAAACATGAACAGGCAAAGTTTGACACGCGAAATCGTTCTTGGAGATTGGAGAATGAGTTCCCACCAGCTGGGTCTTGGAATATGTAATGTATTAAGTTCCTACTAATGATTTCAAGATGCGAACTGTTTTGTTAATGACAGCTCAACTAAACAAAATGTTTTACTTCCAAATGTTGTAATAACCTCAGTAAATTATTATTATTAATATACATTTTAATTTTCAGGATTTCAATAGTTAATTTGAGATACTAATCCTATTAGATATTAAGATGATATATAAATAGGGTTAAATATGTTTTTCTCTCGTAACTTTAAGTGAATTTTAGAATTAGTTTATTTTGAAATTTTGGACCAATTTAATCTTTTATCTTTTAGAATATGTGAATTTAATTTTTTTAAATAAATTTTGTTAAGTTTATTTGACATTTTAAGCGCGTTTCATAATAGTATTCGACTTAATATTAAAATAAAAATATGTCAAACATTATAAATAACTCAAATACAATATTGAAATGCGTACGAAACATCAAATAAACGTAACAAAATTTGATTAAAATGACTAAATCCACATATTTTAAAAGATAAATGATTAAATTGATTCAAAATTTTGAAATGGACTAATTTTAAAATTCACTTAAGGATAAAAATATATTTAACCCTAAATATAATGTACCTCGTTTTAGAAAGAATAAATATGAAATGAGAATAATATGATACGAGTATGTAGGATAAATTTAGAATCCTTTAAAAATTTACTAAGTTTATTCATAAAGAAATTATGTGCAACCGCCTTTTCACAGATCCACGTTTCAGCATTTTTTTGTAACACGACATTTGCCTTTAGTTTATAACTATATGAAAAATTTCCAATGTCGTTATGTTGATTAAACATAGGTGCATTGTCCACTTTTTTTTTTCTGATTTTTTCTATGTTAAATTAAGAAAAACTCATTGCTCGGGTCATTCTCTTACACGTTTGTAACATGAAAGAGACACGCGTTGCATTGTCATTTTTTTCTTCCCTTTGAATCTAAGAATCGATAAGGCACAAGTCGCAGCAGTGATGAAGAAAGAAGGATAAGAATAAGTTGCAGAATGTAGAACGAAGTGGAAAATGTCAATGACGGATGTTTTAAGGTTGGACTTAAGTCTCCCCAAAAAGTCACCATACCCATATAAAATAGACTTATATTTTGTGTGTTCGACTTAACATTTTAACATTTGCATTACAACAAAACCATCATTTGAGTGGTTTAGAGTATATTATTTTAAGAAATTTTATAAAATAACAAGTATACTATTGGTTTTGAAGATGAAAATTAAAATTTAAAATTAATAAAACCATCATTTGAGTGGTTTAGAGTAATTATTTTAAGGAATTTTATAAAATAACAAGTGTACTATTGGTTTTGAAGACCAAAATTAAAATTTAAAATTAATAGTAGTAAGTTGTTAAAAAAAAGGTAATATTTAAGATTAATTTAGGTTATAATTTGTAAATCAATTAATTTTTTATTAATAATAAAAATAATTTTAAATATTAATAATTTGTAGTTTATAAAATAGTATCTAATTTAGTTTATATTGTAATTATTTATTTTATTTGTTAAATTCAATTATAATTTGATGATTTTCTTGTACTGTATGTTAAATAGATCAAAAATTCTCGTGTAAAGATGCTCGTGTATAGATATTGAAAATCTGTTATTTAATTGTTTTCCAGTTATGACTGAAATGGTTATATGTATGTAATTTATGACAAGTTATAATAACTAATGACTGACTTATTTTTAATTGATTTAATGAAAAGTTTTTTTTTTTTTTTTTTTTTTTTTTTACTTTCAATTTATCATTTTTTGACTTAGAAAGCATTGAACTTATTTATACATAACTAATTTGAGTAACAAATACTTTTTGCTGAGGTTTTTTAGTCATTCAAGCTTGTTACGAAAATGAAATTTTAAAAATTCAGAGAGGTCAAACTGTTTTAATTAATTTAGAGGATTAGGATTCATTATTACACAGGACAAATATATATATATATATATATATATATATATATATATATATATATATATATATATATATATATTCTCAAAATATGTTAACTTAGCCACTTTTTACGTTACGATTGTAATTGTGTGTTGATTTGATGCATGTAAATGGATTGTCACCGGTGAGATAAACTGAAAATTATAAATTGTGTGGATATATGCTATATGTGTATTTTTATAATTGCATTTATCTTGATAAATTAAAGTTTTATATTATAAAAAAATGTAAATATATTATATATAAATCACTATATACTTTTCTGAGATGATTAGTAAAAATATTAATCTGATATATTTGCGTCTAGGAGTGTTACATTCAGTGCGGATCTTCCAAATTTTTTTGAAGTGCAAGTATAAAAAGTGTTGGAGTGTTAAGTATATGAAATATATTAAAATTAGAAAGTAAACTTTTATTTATATGCCAATTTACATGTACAAAATATAAAAAAAAATGGGAGCCTGATATAATATCTGTGACATTTCAGCTATCATTATAAAAAGTTTATTTTAAAAATTCTTTCTTTTTTTAAATACACGTTTTAGAAACAAAGAAAAGGTGACAAACATCATTTTCGAAAATTAGAAGCAAAATATGCAAAAATAAAAATAAAATAATGATAAATTGAAGGTAAGGATGTAATTAAACGTGAAAATTGTTTGTAATAACGGAAAGTGTGATTTTACACGTTACAAACAAACCACAATGTACGGAAGAAGAGTAGGCTATGAAAGCTTGAGCAGAAAGAGAGGAGTGAGGAGTGAAAAGTAAAGAGAGGAAATTAAAGGAGTGACAGGTGTTGGAAGAAGAGTTTTGCCGTATTCGGCATCATCAATTTATTCAAATTCAAAAGTCTTTTATGACAACACGGACCTTCGACATCACCGTAGCCAGAAGATGCAGCAACTAATAATAACCCCATTCAGAAATCACCACCATACACGTGGCCTTCATTTTATAACTTCACTGCACATGGATGACGTTGCGCAATCAAAAAGGCTGCACCATCATTCCCCATGTGTGTGCGGTGTAGGCTGGTATTATCCCGGGGCGCAGATGAATGCTACGTGTGAAGGTGTTGATGTGTGATTTGCGGATGCATAGGATGTAATGATGTAGAAAGAATGTGATTCTATTTTTCTAATGAATATAAGTGTCTGAGTGTATGAGAACGTTCGTACTCTCCTCCTCCCGGTGCTTTCATCTCTAGCTTGCTACAGAGTACAAAACAAAGAAAAAAAAAAAGAAAAAAAGAGAGAGAAAGTGATGAGAGCGGAGATGAAGGAAGAAACTCAAGCCCTGGTAAATGATAATTCTAACTGCGGCAAATTCTCGCAACTCCTTGCTTCCCAAGATCGTGATTATCTTCTTTCTCCAACTGGGGTTCAGGTTCTCTATCTCTCTCATAACTCACTTGTTTATCAGAGTAATAGCTGAAGATAGATAGTATATTCTTTGTATAAACAAAAAAGAAAAAAAAACTAGGATAGAGTGTGCTTCTACGGTATAATACGTGTATCGTTTAGTTCACTTTTGGCTGAGATTGTGGTCACTGGTCAGATTTCGTCTTTTACAAATTGTCTTGTTCTTGATATGATTTAACATCTGTGTGCTTTATACGTTTTTACAGACTTCCTCATGGCCCTCCAACTTTGGTTCTTAGCAGCCGAAAATATCAAGATTTCTTTAGAAATTTAAAGATAATAATAACCAGAAAATAACGAGAAAGTAATTTATGGTAATATATATGAATATGTAAATCCTTCTATTTCTTCAGTTTCCTTTATTTCAAGCTCTTCGCTGTGGCTTCTGGTGGCCAGGAGTTAGTCTTGCAACGTTTTTCTCGAATTGTTAAATTTGAATAATTAAAACATGTTTGGTGGGTTGCTGCTGCAGACGTTGGTGGCGGGTGAAGTGTTTTTGTTCAGTCATTTAGTAGCTGCTAACAAAAAATGGTTTTTTTAGTTACGCTTATATCTGTACAATATTCTCCATATTTATGTCTTTTAAAACAATTGTTATATCAACCCAAGCCTGCTCAGTGAAGACCCACTGTGTCAGTTGTTTTCTTGTAGAGTTTTGAACAGGTAAGATGTTTCTGGATTTATCTATTTATATGTGATATGTTATATATATCATAACTTGGAACATTTGCAACCTCAAAAATATGAAGGGATTGGACCAAGTTGTCCCAGTGCTAATCTTCCTACACTGAAATCATAGTCTAGGGTTTAAAAACAACTATCATATTAGTCTTATTCAAAGGATGCAACTTCTCAATTTGAAAAAAACTAGCTCTGGTTAGTTATGATCTCTCTGATTATCTGTGAACTTGCATGCAGAATATGTTCATATATGTCTTTTTTTTTCTTTAAATGTGAATCGGATGGGTAAATCCACTTCCCATGACCTTTATTGCTTGAGAACCATTAAAGGGTATTAAGAGCCTGACCCGCCCGAGTCCTTTACCCGCCCAAATAAACGGGTAAGAATAAGGTGAGAGAAGCAAGTCTTTTTGTGCTGTCTAATGTGGCTTGTCTCTACTCTACTTGCTTTTGAACAGTGCATAGTGGTTTAGTCCTTACTCTTTAAGTTCATGAATCCATCCCCAACAAACCTAAGCTTACGATTCCACTGAGTTATAGCATGTTTACAAGTAATATACTGTACGAAAGAGAGAATGGGTTATGTGTAAAAAGGGTGTTGTTTATACGAACTGCAGAAAAAAGTTGAGACTCCTCCCTCCCCAATATGAAGCCAATTTTTTTTGTTTTTACACAACTCTTCTTTAATCGTAAAGATAAAGCACCGTCAATGGAGCGTTGTACATACTTATAAGTGGGTCCCGTGCTATCGTAAAAAACGATTGCTTAAGTAAACTACTGTTGCTTTACTATAGTCAATTGGTTAAGAAACTGTTGTTTAAACTTTAAGGTTGACTGTCTTTGAAGTTGCTCAACTAAGAAACCTGCTTTTAATTTTAAGTTTAACTTTTATTATATCTATAAAGAAAGAGGGAAGTTGAAAAATTAAAATAATCAATGTAAATATTTTTAAAAATTTATTGGGTGTCATTCCTTTCATTAGTTTTTGGTTAACTAAGAAAGGTGGGTTATGTACCAGCATTTTTGTTGAATATATTTAGACACTTGTAACTGCCGAACCCAAATTTGGTTATTTTAAGAGTTGGAAATGGAATTAAAAAAGAATGGTGATGATATTCTTGTTGGCTATGGAGTTGTTCGATTAGTTGGATCATAGATGCAAAGCATTCACGAGGTACACATGTCCAATAGTTGTTGTCCCTATCAGTGTGTGATGGAGGACCAAGGATTGAATCGAAGGACATGTGTCAGCTAAACATTTCCTCTAGCGTTGTCCTAGCTATTACGCTTTGCGTTGGACACGTGGCCCATTATCCCCTACAAAATAAAACACTGGGCCATTTCGGTGGCCCGTCTCTTTCACAATTTCGGATAGCACTGGATTCTGTTTCTGTTGTTATGTACCCTTGCTTTTATATATCATTGTGTACTCGGTACTCCTTTGTCGGTGTTTTATTTCTACTTGGTTCTTTCAATTTCTTTCGTATATATATATATATATATATCTCTGAATTCTTATTAAGATAAAGTGACGCTTTTATGGTTTCATAGAAACATGTCATCAATTAATTGCGAAGTTTACAGAATATAATAGAAGAAGGTACATTGAGGAATGTGTTAAGAAAAATGGGTTCTTATCTATATCTTCATGTATCTTCGTTTCCCTGTCCCCATAGTTAATTGACACCTCACAGACCAGACACATGGTCTGTTAGGAATCCAAGTGTGAGTCTAAGTCCCACATTGACCAGTATTGAGAAAGTAGAGCACCATATAAGGATCAAGGCCCATAAACCCATTGCCTTAAGGTTTTGGGTTGAGAGTGGTGTCAGTATCTTATGTGGTTAGGCTCATATCTCATTGGTGTTGTTCTCCCCAGTGAAACCCCTCCTTATAATCCTAACAAAGTGGTATCAGAGCCGATGGTTAAAATCGGTTCAGACGAGTGCATGTCCCTGTATCGAAAGTCTTCCTGGCAAAGAGTTCCAGGTAAGCGTGTCCCGTTAAGATGAACGGCGGTACGAGAAGG
>Ga0214543_1006073_pt1 | contig 21757 bp, 7 predicted proteins | sample CNSS2metaG_FD_160094 | JGI IMG/M metagenome (GOLD analysis project Ga0214543, IMG submission 160094) | Root nodule microbial communities from cowpea collected in UCLA plant growth center, Los Angeles, California, USA - CNSS2 | ecosystem: Host-associated > Plants > Roots > Nodule | place: USA... | reverse complement strand
AACTAGGTTTCATTAATGTTTGCAAATTTAATAAATGTTTTGGTTCTCATTAAATTTTATTTGGTATTCTAATCTAAAATGTAAACAATTATAATTTATTTCAAAGTATTTGATATCAAAGAAACAATCATACTCCTAATATTGAATATTTGATAATATTATGTTTTCTTTCCGTAATTTTTATTATTTTATAAAAATTAGTTAAAATTAATATTAAAGTAGTAAGTAAACGGGTACGGGTATGGGTACGAGATTATACCCGTTACCTGGTGGGGATGGGGATGAGACAAAAGTTTGATATCCGTTGGGTTTGGGTATGGGGATGTGGATGAATTTTTTTTACGGGGATGGGTATGAGATAGTGAAACTCGTCCCCGCCCCGCCCCGTTGCCATCCCTAGGTACGAGGATGGGTATGGGGATGAACATATATCCGCCATAATAACCATCCCCATTTAAATTATTAAAATATTCACAATTAATTAACTCACTATATATATATATATATATATATATATTAATTTTTATTTTTTCTAATTATTTGGTTTGTCATGAAACTCATTCGCATCTCAATTATATTTTTCATCTCATCATAACATTTATGTAATTATGTTAAAAAGATGTATGTCAATTAAAAAGTTTTTATGTCTCACATTTAAATATTTCTATTATTTTTAAATATTTTTATTTATTGTATATTTTATTTTCACATGAGAATGTTTAATACTCTTAATTTAAGTATTTAATAGCACAAACCTTTTGTTTGCTAGGTAATATAAAAAAAAATCATTTACTTATTATTATTAGTTTTTGTTTCATTTGAAGAACTCTTTTCTTTCGCTAAAACAATTTTTGTTATTTTTCAACCACCACTGAGTATATATGTTAATATTTGAAAAGTTTTTTTTAGATCTCTATGATATTTTTCAATTTATCATACCCATAATTATACATTTATTTTCCTTTGTGCGATTTCTTTTAATAGTCTCTAAAATTGTTTGTAAACATTTGTTAATTTGTTAATTTTTTAATATTTTTATTTGTTGTTTATTTTCATTATGTAGAATACTATTTCAATATATTTATCTAATTATTTTTTATTTTCTAACTCATTATCAATCATACTGTAATTTTTTCACTATAATTGTATAAATAACTTTTATTTACTACAATAGAAAAATTTAATGTAATTGTCATGAATATTTTTTTATCACCATCCAACATAATTGAAGTTCAAAAGATACAAGATCTACCAACCAATCAGAAAGTTCCGATAATACTAATATCATGTATAACAACCAATCATACAACTCATGCTTTCCAATTCATACACAATGAAGCAACATATCATTTACATCTTAACCTCATATATTAATCAAGGCATCATCCCTCAAACTTTTCCAGTCAAGCTTTCAAGTTAGGCAAACAATCAACCACAACATTGGCCATTTGCGTTATAGCACAAAACATGTCCCAGCCTCGCTCAGGCTAGAAGACCTCGCTCAGGCGAGACATCCTCTCGCTCAGGCGAGTCCCTTCTCGCCTAGGCGAGAGCGTGAGCAGTGAAACAGTGGCTCCTGCGGATTCTCGCTCAAGTGAGTCCCCTCTCGCCTAAGCGAGATTACGCTTCGCTTAAAAATGCAGACGAGTCGTCTGAGCGACTGTTCGCGTAGAAAGTTTGGGCGAGCCTCTGCTAGTCTCGCTTAGGCGAGGCATGCTCGCTTGGGCGAGAAAACTAGTGTCTGCCACTATTTCTTCATACAATAGTTACACATACACCAAACCCAAAAGCCAAACGACATTCTTATCACATCATAGTAGCATATAATCCACCGAATCATACAATAGCAGTAGAACAAGCAGAAAAACGATCTAGACAAATGGACCCTAGCTTCCCTTACCTGGAAGGGTTTAGCAAAAAGCTCCTAGACCAAACTTGATTAGCACAACAACTCCGATGCTAGCTTAGGGATGACTTAACAAACTGGAAAAAGAATGGCAGTAGAGGCATGCGCTACTCAGAGTAACAGTAGCAGGAGTTTCAAGCACGGTGGAGGAAATACTTACGTGAGGAGGGAAACATTGGTTCAAACTCGCTTGACCATAGTAACACCAAATCCTAACGGAGTGGGAGACGACTGTGACTCTAAGGTTTTTCTGAGAATGAGCAAGCAAAGTGAGTTAGGACAGACTTGGGGTTCGATTATATCACTTGGGCCAACTCTAGGCCCAATTTCAAGGGGCAGCCCTTTACTTTAGGGCAGAAAAAGAAAACAAAAATTAATGGGCCTTGCAAAAAACAGTACAAATATATAATAACTATAATGTTTTAATTATTTTTTATTTTTGTATTTCAAATAACAACTTGAAAATTTCTTCTAATCTATGACAATTATTAATTTCCTATCATAAAGGAAACAAAGGTACTTGTCATAATGATCGCAATTAAGTTGTAAAAAAATTGAAATCTAAAATAAAAGCTAATCAAACCAATTATAAAGAATTAAACGTATGTTCTCAAAATGAAAGTTGATAAATTGTTTTGTAATTCAAATCCTTTGAAGATATACATGATCAGGATTGATTTCATTTGTAATAAGTAAACAATCACATTAATCTTTATGGTCATTGACATAAAGATGATATTTTCTGATACATATATACCAACAATACAAATTCAAGTTTATGATATTAGTATTAATATCAATTATGAATACGATACAAATACATCACTTTTGAAATTTTAATACATCATAAAATAAGAATCTAGGAATATAGAATATAATCTGATTTCACAGTTGCATATTATTGAAATAACAGTTTCAATCAACTTCTATTTGATTCATTTGCATGTTGTAATTACAATTCTCATTTCCAAGAGAGGATAAAACTGTAGTAAGTTTGTTTTACTTATAAATTTTTGTTAGTACCTGATAAGCATCATGAATAAACATGCAATACTATATTTCAATAAAAAAAATCATTCAATCATCATTGATGTGAATTGAAGTACATCTCAAGTATGTTTTATTACCTCAAAAGTTTATATTGATATAAGACGTCTTTTATTCATAATAACGAGGGCTTTTATTGACATCTTCCATCTGCAATTAAGCACTAAAGAACTTAGAATGTAAGTTTGAATCTTCCATCAATTTTGATATGTTGACACACCCCTTTAGTGCATGGGAAACGATAACATTTTCCTTCTTCAGTTGAAGAGCACTACCAAACATCTTTCACCCAGATGCAATTTTAGTGGACCTCCTTGGGAAATCTTGGTAAGTATCTTGCACTTAACTTTCTTTTGGCTTTCCTTGAGTACGACATATTTAAACCTCCACTTTTGCACATAGTCGACAAAGTCAGCTGGTAGATCTTGACAAATTTCACAAAAATAAAACATTCTTTCTATTTTTCTTACATTCCAAGGAATTTATTAAAATGATAAAGACCACCCACAATGCAAAATAACAAAAGACATACTAAAAAATATTAAAAAGCAATACTCAAACATATTACAATTATTTATCATTCATAAAAACATCAATTTCGACATGTCGACACACCCCTTCAATCCATGAAAAACGGTAACATTTCCCTTCTGCAGTTGATGAGCACTACAAAACATCTTCCACCCAACTCTAATCTCAGTGGACCTCCTTCGGGAATTTTGGTAAGTATTTTGTACTTAACCTCCTTTTGGCTTCCTTTAAGTACGACATATGTATACCTCCACTTTCACACATAGTCGACAAAGTCAGTTGGTAAATACTGACAAATTTCATAAACATAGATAATGAACAAAAGAAAATGAAATAAAAATTTCTTGATATTAAGCAAGATTCAAACTCATAAAACTTCATTTAAAGCAACGTTACCAAATGACTTCCTCTATATTGTGCTTCGCTAAGTGTAATCCAAAATACATAAAGTATTGTTTGCCTTGCTTCTTCAAGGTAAAACCTCTCCATATGTGAGTCCTTGCATTGGCCTAGAAGAACTATTATTTGGAAAAAATTGTTGCCCACGTACCTAAAGAAAAAAAAATGACAAATAGTCAAATGTAAAAGAAGTGAAAATGAATATAAAATGTTTCGAAAAAAATGAAATAGGAAAAGAAACCTGAAGATGACATGTTGACCTCCTAAGATGTTAAATCTTTTCAATCTTTTGTGTGAGTCCTTGCATTGGCCTAGAAGAACTATTATTTGGAAAAAATAGTTGCCTACGTACCTAAAGAAAAAAAGTGACAAATAGTCAAATGTAAAAGAACTAAAAATGAATATAAAATGTTTTGAAAAAAAAAATAGAAAAGTAAACCTGAAGATGACATGTTGATCTCCTGAGATTTTTTAAAAATTTCTCTAAGGTCCCACCAACCTTCCATAAGTCTAGGACGATGCACATCTCTGTTGTACATAACCATAACTTTGTTACTTGAATTATCTACTAGAAACCATTCTTCTGAGAGTTCTTTGACAAAAAGTGAAGAAAAAACCATGTCACAACACCTTCATTATCCATCTTTCAAAAATAGTTCAACAAATATTTGGTCAAACAAAGGAAAGGGAAAGAAGAAATATTGAAAACAAAGAAGAAATCACAACTCTAAAAAAATAAATAACAAAGGAAAGGGAAAGAAAATGAAACATTACCTCATTTACAAAATGAATGATACAAAATTTCCCTCTAGTATGCCTAGCACATATTGCTCCAGAAAATTCCATTGAAGGATGACAAAGAAGAGCACACAAAAGTTGGATGAGGGATGTAGAAATGAAAAAATTGAATAAAATAGCCCAAAACAAGGTATTTAAAAGAATTTTTGGACTGTTTGCATTAAAACTTACTATTCCCCAAATTACTTTGAATTCAATTAATCAATAAAAAAAAGTCAACACCTCACTTTCTAATGCAAAATAATAATAACGTAGAATAATAACAATAACTTTTCCAATGTATAATAATAATTATGACGTAGAATAATAAAAATTGAAAATCATGTAATCCAAAAACACTAAACATGAGAGATATCGATTAAAAAAAAAGAACAAAAACAGATAAATAAAAGAACAGAGAGAAAAAAGGGCAAAAACAATAAATACAAACAAAGAGAGATAGCAAAAAAAGAAAATAAAAGGACATATCGAGAAAAACAAACTTCAAAATCATGAAATCTGAAAACACTAAGGATAAAAAAAACGAAGAAATGATGTCAGGTGAAAAAAATGTACAAAAATAAATAAAAAATTAACAATGAAACATGAGAGATGGATTGTAAGGAGATAACAAAAATTCATATGTGTACAAAAATAAGAAAAAATAAACAATGAAACATGAGAGAAAAAATGTAAAAAAAAAAACAATAAAACAAATAACAAAGATTGCAAAATAAGCAACTGATAGATTAAACAATGTAAAAAGTTTAAAAATCTGAATCATGAAACATGAGAGATATTGATTGAAAAAACAAAACCATAAAAAAAAGCAAATGGTGAAAATAACCAGTTACCAATAGAGATGGCAAATAAACCCGTCTCCGTGGGTGTTGTCCGAACCCGTCCCCGTTTTGACGGGAAATTCCCGCATTGACTCGGTATGAGTATGGGTATGGGGAATCCCGACTTTTTCAATTGGGTACGGGGATGGGTATGTAGATAAACATATACCTGCCATAATATCCGTCCCCGTTTAAATTATTAAAATATTCACAATTAATTAAGTAACCATATATATATATATATATATATATATATATATATATATATTATTTTTTATTTCTTATAATTATTTGGTTTATCATGAAACTCATTCGCATCTCAATTATATTTTTCATCTTATCATAACTTTTATGTAATTATGTTAAAAAGATGTATGTCAATTAAAAAGTTTTTATGTCTCGCATTTAAATATCTCTATTATTTTTTAATATTTTTATTTATTGTATATTTTCTTTTCGCATGAGAATGTTTAATACTCTTAATTTAAGTATTTAATAGCACAAACCTTTTGTTTACTAGGTAATATAAAAAAAATATCATTTACTTATTATTATTAGTTTTTGTTTCATTTGAAGAACTTTTTTTTTCGCTAAAACAATTTTTGTTATTTCTCAACCATTGAGTATATATGTTAATATTTGAAAAGTTTTTTTAGATCTCTAAGATATTTTTTAACTTATCATACCCTTAATTATACATTTGTTTTCTTTTGTGCGATTTCTTTCAATAGTCTCTCAAATTGTTTGTAAACATTTGTTAATTTGTTAATTTTTTAATATTTTTATTTGTTGTTTATTTTCATTATGTAGAATACTATTTCGATATATTTATCTTTTATTTACTACAATATAAAAATTTAATATAATTGTCATGAATATTTTTTTATCACCATCCAACATAATTGAAGTTCAAAAGATACAAGATCTATGTTAAAATTTTATTATTATGATTATTATTTGTTCTTGGGATCATTTTGATCAAGTAATGTATTATAACTTTTATTAGTGTATAAAAAAGAGATTCACTAAAATTTAAAAGATTGAAGTAAACAAACATTTAAAATATATTTTAATTTGAATATTAGTTTTCCTTTTATATTTTTAAATTTTATCAACTAGGTTTCATTAATGTTTACAAATTTAATAAATGTGTTGGTTCTCATGAAATTTTATTTGGTATTATAATCTAAAATGTAAACAATTATAATTTATTTCAAACTTTTATTATGATTATTGTTTGTTCTTTGTATCATTTTGATCAAATGATGTATTATAACTTTTATTAGTGTATAAAAAAAGATTCATTAGAATTTAAAAGATTGAAGTAAACAAACATTTAAAATATATTTTAATTTGAATATTTGTTTTCCTTTTATATTTTTTAAAAAATATTTTTAAATTTTATCAACTAGGTTTCATTAATGTTTGTAAATTTGTAAATTTAGTAAATGTGTTGGTTCTCATTAAATTTTATTTAGTATTATAATCTAAAATGTAAACAAGTATAATTTATTTTAAACTTTTACTATGATTATTATTTGTTCTTTGTATCATTTTGATCAATGATGTATTATAACTTTTATTAGTGCATAAAAAAGAGATTCATTAGAATTTAAAAGATTGAAGCAAACAAACATTTAAAATATATTTTAATTTGAATATTTATTTTTCTTTTATATTTTTTAAAAAAATATTTTTTAATTTTATCAACTATGTTTCATTAATATTTGCAAATTTAATAATTGTTTTGGTTCTCATGAAATTTTATTTGGTATTATAATCTAAAATATAAACAATTATAATTTATTTTAAAGTATTTGATATCGAAGAAACAATCATCCTTCTAATATTGAATATTTGATAATATTATGTTTCCTTTACCATAATTTTTTATTATTTTATAAAAATTAATTAAAATTAATATTGAAGTAATAAGAAAATGGGTATGAGTATGAGTACGATATTATACCCGTTATCCGGTAGGGATGAGAATGAAACAAAAGTTTTATACCCGTTGAGTTTGAATATGGGGATGGAGATACATTTGTTTTATAGGAATGCATATGGGATAGCGAAACTCGTGCACGCCTCGTTGCCATCCCTAATTACCAACGATAGGGTGAGATCGATAAAAAAGAGACGGTAACAACAAGTATTATGTTGAGGAAAATTATATTCTTGATTTAGGTTTGAATTTGTATGTGTGGGGTAAAATAAAGAGGGAATGATCTATGACATGGTGCGTATGTGTGTGTGTGACGGAGGGTAGAGTGAGATGAGGAGAGTAAAGAAATGTAAAAATGTAGAAAACAGAGAAAGGGTAGGTCAGACTCAGAAGATGAGACGGCCAAAGAAAATGAAACGACGACATTGGGTATTAAAGTGAGTAAGATGATTTTTCGAATTTAGGCTTAGGGTTTATGTATGATTAGGGGAAATAAGAGTGAATTTCAGATGTGGGAGATGTGTCATTATAGTAATAAATAATTGAAATTTGATATTTTAATTGATTTTGAGATGAGTTGTTCTCCAATGTATAATAATAATGTTGACGTAGACTAATAATAATCAACACTTGGCTAAAACTTACCACTAAAACTTACCATGAGAGTGAGCATGTCAAGAGAATAAAACATGAAAACCATATAATCTAAAAACCCTAAACATGAGAGATATCGATTGAAAAAAATGAACAAAAATAGAGAGATAGCAAACAAAGAGAAAAAAAACAATGAACGGAAATAGAGAGACAACAAACAAAGAGAAAAAAAAAAGGCAAAAACAAGAAACAGAGATATAACAAACAAAGAAAAAAAAAACAGATAGATCGAGAAAAAACAAACTTCACAATCATGTAATCTGAAAACACTAAGCATAAGAAAGAAGAAGAAATGATGTCAGATGAAAATAATGTACAAAAATAACAAAAAAAATCAACAATGAAACATGAGAGATGGATTGTAAGAAAAATAAAAGAAATAAAGAGATAGCAAACCATCATGGAAACATCGAGAGAGCATGTTGAGACACTAAAACTTGAAAATCATGTAATTCGAAAACCCTAAAATGAATATATGAAGTCATGTGTACAAAAAAAATTAACAATGAAACATGAGAGAAGGATTGTAAAAAAAAAACAAAATAGATAACAAAGATAGTAAAATAAGCGACAAATAGATTAAACAACGTAAAAAATTAACAAAAATCCTGAATCATGAAACATGAGAGATATCGATTGACAAAAAAAAAACATAAACAAAAGCAAATGGTGAAAATGACCAATGACCAAGGATATGGTGAGGTCGATAAAAAAGGAGATGGCAACAACAACTATTATGTGATGTTCTTGATTTAGGTTTGGATTTCTATGTGTGGGCTAAAATAAAGAGGGAATGAACTGTGACATGATATGTGTGAGGGAGGATAGAGTGAGACGACGAGAGTGAAGAAATGTGAAAATGTAGAAAATAGAGAGAGGGTAGAGGGTAGGTCAGGTTCAGAAGATGAGAAGACAAAAGATGAAACGACCAGAGAAAATGAAACAACAACGATTAACAATTGGTATTAAAGTGAGAGAGATGATTTTTGAAATTCAGGCTTAGGATTTCTATGTGATGAGAAAATGAGAGTGAATTTCAAATGTCATGTGTCATTACAATAATAAATATACTTAAATTAATAATTGAAAAATTTATCTTTTAATTGATTTTGAGATGAAGTGTTCTCTTTGTAATACTGGCCGAATTTTTTCTATTTGTATTTCGTATTTTGTATTTTTTATAAATGTATCTTATTAAGCCCACATCGAGGAGTCTTTTGAGTGGAAATGAACAACTATGCTATAAAAGATGTGAGTTTAATGCCTTAAAAGTTATGGAGCTGTGTGATGAGCACAAAGCGAATTATTCTTTCGCCTTTTACTAAAGAATACCGTGGGCTCGTTACCACAAGCGGCATACGCCACTTTTTGAAAGGGTTTGCTTTTGGCAACCTTAATTCAGTTTCAAATATTTTTGTGGTTCGGTAATTGTTGTCCAATGCCCCGATTTTAGCTTTCAATAGAACTCAAGCCAGCACAAGTGAAGTTTGCTTTGCGTGCATGCCCAAAGTGTAGTATTTATTATGTAGTTTAGTAATGTAATATTGTTCAAGGAGTCCTTAATATCATTATGTTTTATTTATACTTGTTTTAACATGAATAAGGTATTTTTAGTCTGTGTCTAATGTGAAATTGATTTAAAAAGTGTACGTCTATTTTAAAAATTTAATAAGTAATATTTAAATAAGACGAAATAGTTTTGTGTATATATGTCGACAAAGTTGATTTATTTTGATTTGAGACTACAAAAATAATTTAAATTTTTAACACAAGAATTAAGGATGTAATATTAATTGTGTCACGAAAATTATTTATATGATATTTCTTTTTTACTTTCTTTCACATTTTTTTTTCTTTTTATCTTAATAAAAAATGACAGGAACCTATACATGACTTTCCTGTTACTATGTCAAATAAAAGAGAATTGTTGTTGGAATCATTCATTAGGTATTTTCGATGGTGACCAGGTGTTAAGGTGCTAAAAGAGATGTGTATTTTAGATAGATGAGTACTAGTCTTAGTGTGTCTTGACATGCTTGTAAAGTTAAGAAAAACTCTTAAACCAGTTTAATTAAATAATAATTTATTAAGTATAAGTTTAGGAACACACTTGATCAAATTCAAAGACTAACTGTAAAAATTGACTGTTTTGATTGATTAAAGAAAAATATTAATCGATTAACTTAAGGAAACTCGAACAACATTCACTTCGACATTAATCAATTAAATTTTGTCATTATCGATTAATCCAGCAACAAATAAAAGAATGAGTTACGCATTTAATCGATTAAATAATTAATATAATTGATTAATACAATTTTCTTTTAGTTTTTGGGTTGAACAATGAACATTTTAATTGATTAATTCTTTAATATAATGGATTAATCTTGAGAGTTACATTGATTTTATTTAAATCTTACGTCTTTTCTTATTTTAAAACAAGACTTTGATATTCTGAAATCGATAAAACAAGAGAGTGAGAGTTTTGAGTGTCCTAAAATTGCATAAAACAATTTTGGTGCAAGAAGATTAAAAGATTGAGGGACTTTCTCTTTGGGTATAGGTTTTTTATCCTAAAAACTTAATCTAGGTGATTTCCTTCTTGATTATTTGTTCTGTAATTTAATTACATGTACTGTAATTCACTCTTTGTGGTGATTGTTCGATGCATAACCTGTTCCTTTAATTTCTTAAAGGATTTCTTCAATTGTTTGGTTGAGTCTTGAGTCTAGGTTATATGAGATCTTGTAATCTAACTCTATTAATCTTTAGTAAAATTTCTAGTTCAGGCAGCTGGAAAAATTAGAAATAGATTCGTTATTAATCGGCTTGTGACGCATGAAGTCCTCCATGGTCACTGGTCTAACAGGTGGGATCATAGCCCTTGGTGGTGCTGTCACAGGCTGCATAGCATCCACCATCCTGTGGATTGCGTTAGCAATCTCGTCAGCGCCAACGGTGTTTCTACGGCTTCTGTTTGCCATTGCATGTGCACGCCACATATTCAGCTGTTAAAATCAAACAGCTAAGGATTAAATTATACTCTATCAAATTTAACAACCAACACACATCAATCAATTTCACACAACAAACGTCAGCTCACTCCCCAGTTTTCCCAAAAGCATCAAAACGTTTGCTCTGATACCAAATGTAACATCCCTAGGGAATATTACTTGAAAATAAATAATAAAAGAAACAATTATATTAATAGTCATCTTTATAAAAATCCCAACGCGGGAAAATTTCAATTCATTAAAATAGCGCGCCAAAACTCATAACTAAATCCATAACATGTTACAAGTTCCCAAAGTTTGTATTTAAAACATAAAATACACAGGAGCAAAACCCTAGCTCTAATCCCACTGCTAGCCCTCACTCTGCCGTCTGGTCATCCTCAGCATCACCTGTACCAACATCTGCTCCCGTGTAACGAATCACACGATCATCGCCATACACAATCACACAAACAAGAAAGGGTGAGCTGTGAAAATAGGATAACAAATATATAAAATACAAGATAACATCATACACCCATCTTAGCACTTCTACTTATATCTTGGCCAAGACCTTAACCCCAAGGCTTTATAGCCTTCAAACACACAATTGGTTAGCCTTGGACTCGGGAACATGATGCTCACACGAACCTGCCCGCTCGTGGTCCTGCCTCTACGAACCTCCCCGCTCGTAGTCCTGCTCTACGGACCTACCCGCCCGTAGTCCAACACATGTGATCCACCAGTCCCGTACCTCCCCGCACGTAGCATCTCTCACGTGAGCACGGAACATACGAACCTACCTCGCTCGTATCCCCACGTGAGAGTAACTGGATATGAACCTCCTCGCTCATACCATCACATGTTAACCACCATCCATGAACCTACCCGCTCATGGAACAGCATCCCCCGATCCAAGTATCACATTAAAACTTAAACTCAAAACACACAAGTCATACTCTGTTGGATTTTCGCCCGGCGCTACACCACGTACCGCCAGGCTAAACCGACCCAGACCGCCTGGCGGTCCCTCCCCACCGCTAGGCGCCAACGCTGCCACAGACCCACTGTTTCCCAGTCACCGCCTGGCGGGTTCTATCCTTGCCGCCAGGCGCCTCTCAGTGCAGGGTTCACTCACGCTGCGTCTATCGCCTGACGGTGATCAGCAAGCCGCCAGGCGCCATATCATAGGCATTCTGCAACTGATTTTCTTTGGCACTCAATTCTAGTTGGTTCAACAGTCCAAATTACTCTACTGCCCACTCACCTTTTGGTCTCAGTACTAAATTCTGACTTTTTGCCAATTCTCAATCTATTTTAATTTCGCTATAGCCCAACCTTATCATTCACACCTTTCCACTAGAGATTTATTTATTCTTAAGTCATGCCATCATGTCTTAATTCACAAATAACAGATCCCATTCCCATATCTCCCTTTTACACAATTATGCTCATCCATACACCCCATATACTCAATCAACAGTTCATGTATCCTTTCATCCTTCACTCCATCTTCCCTCTCCTCTTGCCCATCTCACACAATTTCCTAGTTCAAACTTTTCTACCATTCTTCTCAACTAACTCCTCTGCACTATCATTGACCCACAACATCCACTAACAATTTAGCGACATGTTCAGATTCTATTAAACATCAAATCATTCCAAATGTGTTTCCTCTCACTCATTACACTACTTATAAGCCTAATCCACTTCCTATCCCTTTACCCTGCCTCCTTTCAAGCTACTTCTCCTTTCCACTTCTTGCTCATAGTTTTCTCATTTCCACTACACCAACCTTTTCAATCCCCAAGGCTTCCTCCCTCTCTCTCGCGGAAATCTCCAGTACCACACCCAATTAGGGCTGCCACACATCATCGCCTGGCGGACAGCACAGCCCCGCCAGGCGGCACACCAGTATCAGACCACCTACATGCGTTTCTGCACTCTCCACAAACCTATCTCACCTTTCTCCTTCCCCGATAACCATCACACATACATTTACATCCTTTTCAACACCTAATCTCAGTAATATTATAATTATCACACTCCTCAATTCCCGTCACTTCCTAATCAACCCTACAATCCCATATACAAAATCCCAATATGATCATACACATTCCAACAAGAAGTCTATAATAATAATCCATCATACAATTTTATACAATCATTTGAGACTCAGCAGTTCATTATATTCACCCAATTTAGCATCAAAACCATCAAACAGAACACAGCTAAGGTCACGCCACCGGGCAGGAACTCATCGCCGCCAAGTGACTCAAACCAAAACAAGAACATATGCTCACCTCTGATGAGCCGCCTGGCGGTAGGGATCAAACTGCCAGGCGATTTTTGGGAAAACCTAGAAACCCAATCGAACAATGCAGAAAACAGGTAGAAGCATGCGATTTCAATCAGTTATGACACAGTACGACGTACATGTATTAAAATATTAACAAAACAACTCCCCTTACCTGGATTCCTTGCCAAATTCGAATCTGTATGTCTATGCCCTCACAAAACCTTCTTAACCTTTGTTTCCAGTCCAATCCTTAGTGATTTCAGCCCTACCACTTCTCTCAATCAGCCCCAAAACTCTGAAAAACCCTTGCTTATGGTGAGTACGAATTTACAGTGCACTCTTTCTCTTCTTATGACCTTCTCTCTCACAATCACTCTCACTTATTACCTTTTTAGTACCTTACACGAATTTTTAATTAAGAATTACACCAATGCTAGTCCAATGTTTAATTACCCCTTTGTTTTCCAGCCCTTAGGTTACCTCTCTATTGGCTGCTAGATTTCTAACCCTTTCACATTCATGCCCAAAGGAAAAATTGGCAAAAAGAACCAATCCATATTTCATGATAACTCCTAAATTCTAAGAATCTATCATCACACCACGCATTCAATATATAATTACACAAAAACGCATAATTTAAATAACATCCAAGTGACACACATAAGACTCGAACCCAAGTCCTCACACACAATAAAGTACTCTCAACCACTTGAGCTAGTACTTTTCCACATCATAGTCCCTCACATTTATTACTTTAAATGTTCTTGCTACCCGTCCTAATTAAATAATTAATTAAATAACTATTTAATTTTCCCGGGTCTTACAAGGGTTGTTAGGCCCGTTTGTGTCTTCGAGCACACCTGACAAGTCTGTGTCGATGGGTCGGCCCAGGAGGTGTGCATTGTCGGGCTTGACCGACCAGTTTGAGTTGTCAAGCTCGCCCGACCCATATGTGTCATCAAGTCACCCCGGTCCGTCTGGGTCGTCGGGCCCGCTCGACCCATCTGGGTCGTTGGGCCTACTCGACTTGTTTGTGTCATCAGGTTGGTCTGATCCGTTTGGATCGTCTGTCCATCCCAGCCTATCATGGTTGTGGGGTTTCTCGGGTCCGTTTGAGGTTGAGTGAGAAGAATTTCAAATTCCACCTGTTTTGAGGGTATTTGAATTTCTTCTAATTTAGCTAATTGAAATACTTCAAAAAAAATGCATGCATTTTAAATGCTTTTTAATTTCTCTATCCAAACAGATCATTTCATTACAAAGAATTTCAAATTCTTCAAATAAACGAATCACCCTCTTGAATTGTCTCATCCAAACATACCATTAAGATCCTATAAAAATGACTGATATCTCTCAAACCCCGGCTGAAGGGGCTTCTATAAACAAACCTCCTTATCATTTTTAAAAAAGTAGAATAAAGATTTTTTTGAATCAATTAAGAAAGGTGTATGTATGGGATATTGTTGTTAATGGACCTACCTTATCAACCCACTAAGGTTCTAGATGGTAAAACTATGTCGAAAGAGTTTTCTCTATGAACTCCAAATGAAAATAAGAGAGCACATTATGATGTTAGAGCCAAAAATAAAATTTACTAACACTTGATGAATTTTGTGGGACTTCTATATGTACCTATACAAAAGAAATATGAGATGTCTTGGAGGAAACACCACATGAAGGTACTGCGGAAGTAAAGAGAATAAGAAAGAACACGCTCATCCAAAAATATGAGATGTTCATAATAAAGACTAATAAAAGTATACATGATGTCCAGAAGAGATTTATTCACATTGTGAATCATTTGATGACTCTTGAAAAAACCTTTGACAAAGTGGAGCCCAACATAAAAATTTATATAATTATAAATTTTTATAACTTAAAAATTAAGTTATTTATATAATTTAAATAATAGATAATTAATTTTTATCAGAAAAAACAATTTATTTTATTATTATTCATAATAAAAAGAAAGTGAAAAATACTTAAAATTTTAAAAGAAAAGTAAACTAAGTATAAATGATCACCTAACATATTATTTTATCTCAATTTTATTATATATAATATACATATCGATATCATATAATGATTGAATTAGTTATTTTAGCCTGCAACTTAACTTTGATATATATAATCAAGGTTTAATTATTTGGGTGGTATCCACTTTCGTTCGGGTGGTATCCACTTTTGTTCAGATGTGTCAATACTCATCTCGTTATTTAAAATATGTCAATTGAGTCCTAACTTTTGAAAAATTGTCTCAATTAAGTCCCTTTCAGACAAAAATTATTAACACCGTTAACGACATTGATATTTAAAATGACTTACAAAATAAAATATTTATATTTATATTAAAATTTAGTCTGTTAATAATTTTTTTTTCTTCAAAAGACCTAATTGATACATCTTTTCAAAAGTTGAAATTCAATTGACATCTTTTTAAAAGGATATCGATCTGACGCACATTCAAAGAGTAATATCCGACTAATTAATTAAACCTATAATAATCAATTGTTAAATTAAAAATATTACGTGCTTAGAAGTCCCATATTATATGCCAAATTGTTTCCCAAAGCAGCAAATCGTTAAACAATAGATGTCTACCTTGAGAACATTTTTGGGAGTCTGGGTTTGAACCTGCACGAAAATTAACAGCAAAACGAAACTTACTTTTGTACGCTCTTGAATGTCACTGCTAAGGCTATAACACTGCAAAAGTATTTTAGGTCATTGCATGAAATGTTACCAGCACTGCAGTTTTTTAATATAATAATAATTAGGACTTCCTCCATCCGACAAAGTTTTTGTGAATTCGTAAACTAACAACCTAATTGGAACCAGATTTAGTGCAACTGCTGAAGCAGTATGAGTGAGATCGAGTGCCTAGGCTTCTCTACGATAACACCACCCAATACAACACACAAGTGGACAGAGTAAGTAATGTGATTTTATCTTTCTCACTAAGCCCACATCGAGCAGTTTTTTAGTGGAAATGAACAACTATGCTATAAAACATGTAAGTTCTTTGCTTGTTAAATCACGGAGCCGTGTGATGAGCACAAAGCGAATTATTCTTTCGCCTTTTACTAAAGAATACCGTGGGCTCGTCGCTACAAGCGGCATACGCCACTTTTTGGAAGGGTGCTCTAATTGGCACCCTGTATCTGAGTGTTAAAATTTTAGTACTTTTTGTAATTTATGCCAGAAGTATATTATTCTAATAAAATTAATAATAATTTGTTATTATATATGTATTATAAAATTAATAATAGTTTGTTATTGTATATGTTATTATAGTAGTAAATGCCATGTTTGTTAATAAGGCTTAAATATATTTTTGTTCTCATCTATTGTAAAACTGCTGATTGATAATGTAACTTAAGATGATCTATCGTTACCTTTATTTACATCTCATCATATAAATTAAATGTTTTGTTTATGTTTTTTTTCACTAGAATATGATTATATTTGTATTACATTATACCATGCACACTTATAAAAAATACCTATAATTTAATCGATTAAATTATTTAAAATGTACTATTCATTAAATTGATTAGAAAATTATATATACATATATGAGATATTAAATTTCAATTATTTTTATAACTTAAACAATAAAATTATTTAAAATATATTATTTACTAAATTGATTATAAGTATTTATATAATATATATATATATATATTATAAAATTATATATGATTTAAATTTTCTATAATTTAAATGATTAATAATTTATTTATTTTTATTAAAAAGAATTATTTATTTTGTTATGAGTCATAATAAAAAGAAATAGAAAAATCCTTAAAGATTTGAAAGAAAATGATCACCTAACATATTCTTCTATCTCAAAAAGTCTTTTTTTTTAAATATATATAATATTCCGATTGATATCATATAATGATTGAATATGAATAATTTCAGAATGTAGCTATAGTGGTTGGACAAGGACACCTCAACCAATACTTGTTGAAGATCTAGGAGGACACCTCAGCCAAAATATACTGAAGGCCTAGGGATGACTACACTCTACCAATGTAATGGTTGGACGAGGACACCTTGACCAATGCCTGTTGAAGACCCAAGGACGAGGGCACTCGACAAAGCATAATGCAGGTTCAAGGATGAGTATACCATGCTACTGTAGTGGTTGGGCGAGGATACCTTGACCAATATTTATTGAAGACTCAGGGATGAGGACACCTCAACCAAAGCATACTGAGGGTCCAGGGATGAGCACACCTTGCTAGTATTGGTTGGATAAGGACACCTCAACCAATACACAGTAGAGACTCAAGGGTAACTATATCTCACCTAACACGCCATAGTAAAGATATTTCTCAATAAGAATCCACATAAGCAACATCAACTTAAAGTATAAGCCATCTTTAAATTAGAGTGAGTTAGGGATAATCATACTTAGAAAACTATAAAAGGAGTAAACCTACGAATCTTAAGTCAAAGAAGGATAAGGCCCATATAGATACTATAAATAGTCATTGTTCACGAGATATGTTAATGATATCATTATTGCATCATTCTCTCTGCAACATTTTTCTAACTTTAGTCAGAGTATCTTTGCAAACACACCTGTTGGGACATCTGGACCATATCGAGAAATGATACCCAACGTAACAGCGTGAAAGGTTCTTGTGCAAGAAGAAAGACAAACACATGTGACTATTGTGACAACTCAGTCTAACAAGAAGATTTGTGTACTTTTAAGTATATCTCGGCCAAACAATAATTTTGATATATATATATATATATATATAATCAATATAATTCTTATCATCAATTGTTAAATTTAAACTATTGTCTGCTTAGAAGTCCAATATTATATGGTAATTTATTGCAACTGCACTAGTGTGAGTGAGATTGGGTGTCCAGGGTTCTACAAAAGGGAGGACTTTGAGCCTCTCACAATAAAACCGCCCAATATAACACAGAAAGTAGACAGAAGGAGTTATGAGATTATTTTGTATCTATATTTTTGAGTAATCCCACATCAAGGAGATTGTTGAGTGCAAACGAGAAACTGTGATATAAAACACGAGTTTTATTTATGAAAGTCCATGCAGCCGTGTGACGAGCACAGAGCGAATTATTCTTTCGCCTTTTACTAAAGAATACCGTGGGCTCATCACAGCAAGCGGCATACGCTAATTTTTGTGAAGGGTTGCCTTATGGTGACCCTGTAATTGACTCTCAAATTCTTGAAACAATTGTGTCAACTATATATTGATATTTTGTGTACACTTCGTTCATGAAGCACATTTCACTGTTGATGTGATGAGTGTCAATTAAAGGATGGATTAACTTAGTTGAAAGCAAAGAATGATTTGTTTGATTTGAGAGAAAGTAGATGACAGAAGCATTTTATCATAATCCATAATATTACATTAACCTTTTGGAAAAAAATTAATTCACTGTTACATTACAGTCCATACCATTTTAGTTCATTTTGATTCGATGGAGAGTTTAGGTATATATAGGTGTTTGGATTTAATGAAAGAGGTAACATTACAACTCAACACAAACAAAATCTAACTCATAGTTTAAGCCATTATACATGAGTTTCTTAATGTTGGGATGTGCAGATTGTATCTTTAAGGTTAAGCATCAGAATATTATTAGGCTAAATATCTATAATCTTAGCATGCAAATCAAGTAGTGTTACTCTCGTATACAAAAGCAGCAAGAGATACTATTTTCTATTTCGACACCCATTGGTAAAACATCCTTTTCATTGAGTTACTAAATGATGTGGTAAGAAAATTCTTTTTCATGAACCCATTGGACGAAACAACGACAGATAAATTATGAGATGACCAACTTTTTTTTGACTTTTAAATTTGTTTCCTCTTCGTAACCTATCCCTAATTTATCATGAGATTTTCTTGAATTTCTTATAACAAAATTCAAAGATTTCTCACTTATATTTGATTGGGATAGAAGCTTCCTAATTGCAGATTTTTATAAACAAGATAATTTTCTATATATGTAGTTTTTGTACTTTTTTTTGCCTTTGAGACTTTCTTTTGTAAAGAGCAAAAATCTCTTTTAAGTCTTTATATTTCCATCTTCTGAGTGTCAATACTCTGTTTCAAATTGTTGTTCTCATTACGTTTGGTTTTCAGACTTAAGACTCGCACACACACATAACATTTCTTTAAAGGTTTAAATAAATCATTAATTTTAATTTTCGTAAATTTTGTTCATTTTTGTCCTATTTTTTTAAATATTTAATAAGGTTCTACCTTTTTTTAAATTGGGATCAATTTTGTCTTTTTTTTAGATGTCGTTTAAATTGTTAATAGAAGGTGAACAATAACTACCACATGTCACTTTGTGAGTTATTTTTATTTTATTTTATTAATTTTAAAAAAATTGTCCACGTGTCAAGTTATCATTGTGACAGTGTCACGTGTCAGTGTCATTGTCATGTGTCAAGTTAGTATCATTGTCATATGTTAGTGTCTTGTGACTTATATTTAATTTAGTCACAATTTTCGTTAATTTTGTTCAATTTAGTCTTAATTTTCGTTATTTTTGTTCAATTCAGTCCTAATTTTGTCTCTCTCCAAATTGACCAAATTTAATTTTTATATACTGATTTGGAGGTTATTTTGGAGTGATTAGGAAGTGAAGTTTATGAAAGTTTGTGACTGAATTAACTAGTGTAACATATTAAAAATAAGTTTTAATAGGTAAAAAGTTAGATTACCAAATTGTCCTTGATGTTAAAAGTAATATAAAATGATATATAAATTTTTAAAATTTTTTAAAATTTTATGGAATGAATGAAATTATAAAAAAGGGAGTTGGAATCGTTCCAAGCATAATGACAATCATTCCATAGTTGGTGGTACAACATATAAGCGTGAGTGTAAGTCCCACATTGATCAGAAATGAGAAAGTAGGACACTATATAAGAATGAAGACCCGGTTGAGAGTGGTGTCAATATCTTATGTGGTTGGACTCAGGTCTCATTGGTGTTTGTTCTCCCCAATGATACCATCTTTATAAGAATGTGACGAGGATCATTTAGATAATAAATTTGTTACTGCTAAAAACAAATTTTATATTTTTGGAGTATGGATTTGAACCTGCACGAAAATTAGCAGCAAATAGTTCATGGCTCTCGAATGCCACTGCTAAAACTATAAAATACTGCAAAAGTATTTAGCTCATTGCATGAAATGCTACAAAATATAGAACTTCCTCTATCATTCCTCTATCTGCCAAAATGATATGACCAAAATCTTCTGTAAATTGGTAAACTAACAACCATTGAACTAAGAGACTTAAAATTGAAACATATTTACTGCAACTAACTGCTGAAGCAGTGTTAGTGAGATTGGGTCCCCAGGGTTCTACAAAGGTAGGACTTTGAGTTTCTCACAATAAAATCACTCAATATAATACACAAGTTTGGACGGAAGGAGTTCAGTGGTTTTGTATCTATGTTTCTTTCTTATTAAGCCCACATCGAGGGATCTGTTGAGTGGAAATAAGCAATTGTGATATAAATCATGTGAGTTCTAAGACTGTTGAATCACGGAGTCGTGTGATGAGCACAAAGCGAATTATTCTTTCGCCTTTTACTAAAGAATACCGTGGGCTTGTCACAATAAGCGGCATATGCCACTTTTTGAAAGGGTTCTCTTTGGAGTACCCTGCAATGATGAAATTTACAAAATTTGGTAAATAATAGATTTTTAGAAAGTTGTTCTAATTATTTCTAGATATGTTTTGGATTTGATGATAAGACTATTTTCATTTGTTTTGACACTTTCGCTAATAGATGGATATTATTTAGTTTATGCAATCCTCTTACAATTTTTTAGGGATGCAATACTTCTAGAACTTTTTGTGTGATGAGTATTTTAAAGTATTTTTTTGAACATTGTAAGAGAAAGAAAACAGAGAGAGATAGAAACACAGAGGCAAAATATGTATTATTATCTCATTATATAATATAATACGAAGAGCAAAAATATATAGAGGCAGACAAAAACTGAACCCAGTTATTTTGTTATGTTATCAAACATCACACAGTTTTTTATGAATGAATTTATTGTTCATGATTCTCCTTCTCATGCAGTTGAAGTAAAATGCTTTATATGCATTGAGACTAATTTTATTCTAAATTATGACAAGTGTCAATTCATGGTAGACCATTGTATAGTCTTAAGTTTCATTCTTGTTGGATTGGTCCTTATTTTATTTAGGGTTAAATATGTTTTTGGTCCCTCAAGTTTTAGTGAATTTTGGAATTAGTCCCTCATCAAAACTTTATACCAATTTAGTCCTTCATCTTTCAAAATGAGTGAATTTAGTCCTTTTAACCAAATTTTGTT
>Ga0214543_1006071_pt1 | contig 21760 bp, 15 predicted proteins | sample CNSS2metaG_FD_160094 | JGI IMG/M metagenome (GOLD analysis project Ga0214543, IMG submission 160094) | Root nodule microbial communities from cowpea collected in UCLA plant growth center, Los Angeles, California, USA - CNSS2 | ecosystem: Host-associated > Plants > Roots > Nodule | place: USA... | reverse complement strand
GAGAGATTCTTAAAGAGTTCAATAGATGTGAAAGGACATGATTTTGAAGTGATACCATTTGGAGCAGGAAGAAGGGGTTGTCCAGGAATAATGTTTGCCATGAATGTGATTGAGTTGGTGATAGCAAACCTTGTTCATCAATTTAATTGGGAAGTGCCTAGTGGAGCAGTGGGGGATCAGACACTGGACATTACTGAATCTGCTGGGTTGACCAGTCAGAGAAAATTCCCTCTCATAGCAATTGCATCCCACCATGCATAAGTTGATGTTAAAGATAAACATAGTAACTTAAAAGCAAAATATTGAATATATTCTCAGTCCTCATGGTAAAATGTAGGGTTATATAGTAGGTTGGTTTATCTAGTTATTGTTGTTTTGATATTGCAACTATTTTTGTTGTCCTCAATTTCTTCGTGTAAATCATATGTACGCAATGTTTGATTAAGTGATATTTGTAACTCTATTTTAATATTTTGACAACTTTCTGTTACAACATTTAGTGTCATTTTCTAAGTGGTTTTGGAATATTGAGAATGAAAAAATGAAAAATCACTTAAAAAATGTCACCTAAAGTTGTAAGAGAAAGTTATTAAAATTTAGTAATCAAAAAATCATTTTCCTTTACAAAATTTAGTAGACCGAAATCTCTCTTAAGGAAAGTTTTCTTTTCTGCACAAAGGATGACTTGCTGCTTCCTTCACTTCAATACTCTTACAACCCTCCTGATCTGGAAAAATACCAAGCCATTGTAGACAACAAACTCTATGTTGAGAAAAAAATTGATTCACCTCATGTTCTTGGGTTATTCATGTAATCAACAATACAATTTATTGACCTATAATTTTGTTAGTGTTGTGCTCCAAAAAGACAAAAATGACTATAATGACTAATTCATTAACTACCTAAACTTGAACAACTAGTACATTAACTATCCACAATGGCTAGTTACCTACAATGATTAATTACCTGCAATGGCTAATACCTCCAATGCAGCTCTCAAATCCTTCTCAGCTTGCAACTACTTTTGCAATCTTGATACATCTTGTTCAAGTTCCAAGCGTTGTTTATAATGCAAAGCATGTTTTCTTCTCTCTAAACTTGCTTGTAACTCTACATTGCCTCTAACCTCCTTTTCAATTCCATGTTACAAATCACCTTTTGCAAGCTCTAAGTTTTGAATAACAAGCTCGTCTTTGCACATGTCCGAGCTATATGAGATGTCCAAAGCACCACTGAGCTTTCTAGATGCCTCATCGAGCTATCTGAGCTTTCCAATGACTTATCCAAGTTATCTACATGCTCCGTTGAGATACCTAGGCTCCCCACCAAGTTTTTCAAGATGTTTACTTACTCCACCAAGATATTTGGGCTATTTGGATTCCCTACCGAGCTATCCAAACTTACCACTAAGCTATCTAAGTTGTTCACCTGCTTCACCGAGATACTCAAGCTTTTCATATGCTCCACTGCATTGTCTGGGCTATCTGCATATCATACCAACCTCTCCAACCTACTTGGTTGTCTAGCCGACCTCTCCTCGTTACTTGGTTGTCTAGTCGACCTCTCCTCGTTACTTGACTGTCAAGTTCTCCACTCTACTCAATTGTCTTGCTAAGTTCTCCTCTCGCTTGTGCTCGACCTCCAAGCTACGTGTCTACGTGTCACCATCAACATCACTGCTTCAATTTCTTATATGAGGTTTGTTGTCTCTTCTCTTCCATTCTCAAACCGGAAATCTTTGGCAAAATGTCTGACCTTACCACAACTAAAAAACTTGTCTAAGTAATACTTCTTTGCATAATGGTCATACTTGCCATACTTAAAGAACTCAACATTTGAATTGCACGACCAATCTCCTCTTCATAGACCTCATCCTCTTGTGTACCAATTTTGTTGACTGGATTGCTCTTTTTCTTCTTTTTATCCTCAACTTCTACCACCAAGTTCGCTTCTTATACCTTCACTACTAAAAAAACTCATATTTCCTGCTAATTTTGTTTTGAAATTTTTTTCGTAGGAAATACTTACAAATTTTGTTGTGAAAAAAAATTTGCAAGAAATTACTACCAATTTTTTTGCAAAATATTTTGTATTAAATACCTTTCACAACAAATTTTATAAAAAATACTTACAAATTTTATAATTTTGTAAGAAATGATTACTCACAAAGGAATTACCTGTCAATTAAAATTTTTAGGAAAAATGACAGAAAAAAATCTTTTCCTGTAAATTTTTTTAACAGATTTACAAAAAAAATCTTATATAATATAAAAATTTCTAATAGTACTCCTTGATATCATCCTCTACTTGAGTGTTAAGAACCTCTCCCTTCATGACTAACTAAATTTATAAATGTTTCTATTTATGCCTACAAATCAAAATTTTGACAATAAATGTCAAGTAATTAAAAATAATTGTATAATTTTGTATATTTATAAAGACTGTATATTTTATAAAGACAGTTCAATATTGACCGCCCACAAGACAATTAATCACTATTAAACATTACGATAATCTCATAATTCTATTAATCATATTTATATTTATATGTACTCATATATAATTACAATTATAAATTAGGGTATAATTAACTATATTTTCATATGTAATTTAACCACAAGCTTACATGTATGAAAGATACACAAATTCAATATGATCAATACTCGCTTTCCAAATCTGATATAGATTTATAAATTGGGGCATAAATCTCCCACACAAGTTGCAACAAAAACAATGAAATAAGAAATGCAATGTTGTTAACTTTAAGATTATACCCTCCCTTTCACAATCCAACTTCAATTACTCAGAAAAACCAGGACGAAATTCACCAATAAATCACAAACCAAGTACAAAAAGTGTAAGCGGTGCAAAATAAACATGGTCAAGAAAGAAACTATTTACATACAATGATACAAGAATACAGTGGAATCATCTAGCTTTTTCTCCACCCACAAAATAAACTATCGAAAAGACAGGTTTTATTTGTTGATAACTATCTAAGAACCATTAGCTGGAGACGTTGAAGACTTCTTTCCCTTAATCTCCATCTCTTTAACACTATCACTCAGTGAAGAAGATTCACATTTCTCCGCCTTACAACGTTCAGAATTACTGTCCTCATCACTTTCATCCTCAAGAAGAGAACCCTTCTGTCGCAGCTCTCTGACTTTAAGAAATTCATCATAGTGGGCCTTTCTGTGTTCTTTAAAACTTACGCTCCTATCTGTTTCAGAATCTAACAGTATAGCCAACCAGGAAAAGTCAAGTTAGGTTACTAGAAGAATAATACACTACAGCAAATTTACTCGATAAATTACTCCGAGAAAAAAGGGAAAAAAGCTTTCATGTTCATCCAAATGGAATAAACTCCATTCGTAAGAGAAACACATGACAAGATTCCAATACTTTTTGCCTTTTCATTCTATAAATAGATCCTAACACATTACCACACAATTTACTGAAATTTAAGAGAGTATAATGATTGGATATTATAGTAACCATCACTAAGTCCAACATTTTGCCCAGGCCAATGTATCAGAAGTAGTTATCAAGTTTGGGCAGAACATGATCAATTAGCCAGTTAGTCACCATCAATGAAGATAAAAAAACCTTCAAGATCTGACAGTGTGAATGATATGCATAAGAAATAATTAATCCTGTCATGTTCAACCCAGAAATGACTCACTCGTATAAAAGCATTTGTAAAAGGTGGCTTCCATAAAATGTAGAGTTAATCCAATTGAAGTTAATATTATATATATGGTCCATGAAAGTAACAACTTGTAATCATGTATTGGTTTGGTTCCTGAAATATGTGTTATACGAATTAGTGCCATTGTAAGATGAAACTGTTTGCTCACTGTGAATATAAGGTAAACTAATTAGAAAGTTAAAACTTTTGGAGAACAAGTTAAGAAAACATACACTTCTACAGACCAAAGTTACAACACAATTTGCCACTTTTCCAGGACAAAATGACATTGTCACCCATTTTCTAATAATATTATGTTTACATACGTATAGTTTCTGATTTAGAAATATAAGAAAAAATTATAGCAGTAACAAGCGACTTTATATACATGTTTATGATATTAAAACAAAACAACACAAAATAAAAACACAAGCAGCATCAACCAAATTCATTTATAGCTCTATTCCACATTGTCTGTCAGAACCCCTGGTTCCAATATTATCTAGACAGGAATAAAATAATAAACGTCAGATCTAAAGGAAACAACCTGACATCTCAACTTTATAATCCTTACATGTTAAAATACGCAAATTAAGATAACACTACATAATTATTTAAAGATTTCAATTGTTTGAATTAGAAATCAATCATTGAAACTAAAGTTCTCATAAAGGAGAAGCACAAGCACCCATCAAGAGTAACAATCAAAATAAAAAGAAACATGATATAATAAATGTGTAAACAAATGAAAGTGAAATAATAGTACACCATACCATCATCATCTTGCTCCATTGCTTCAGACTCGTCCTCAGATGATGTCCAACCACCAGATTGCCCAGTGCCTTTTTGGCTACTGGAGGCTACATCATTCAGAGCAGTCCATATTGCTTCAGCATGCATTGTGCGATTTTTATCATCGATACATGCATCAAAACTTCCTCGTACAGGCGATAAAGAACCTAAAAAAAGCAGGTTCTTTCAGAAGAAAAGTTGCTGCATATGCATTGGCTTTATATTTAAAAAATGACCATAACCACGTACTATATCAACAAAATTGGATTACTATGTTTCATATTTACAACCCAGACCTTGTTGAGCTCCAGATAAATGTTTGAATTTAGCTATGAAATGAAACCGTTTTAAAATACTTAATATCCAGCCCAAGAAGAATAAAAGCAAGATCACAGTTAGAAATCATATATACCTCTTAAAAATAAAATCAATAAATTATTTGTATGAAAGGCCTAACAAGCAGACATAAAAATAGAAACACGAAGTTTAAGTGATATTTACATACTGTCATCATCAATCATAGGATGATATGGAGTCTTGGGCTCAGTAATTTTTTGCCTCACAGGTTTGTTTGCCTCAATTTCTCCAATATTAGCCTCATCCCACCTTACACGTCCTCTACAACAAGATATCAAAAGGAAGATTCATAGCAATAAGAAAGGGTAAGATGATGAGATTCAAAGCAGGACTGTAACAGATCTATGGAATACTTAATAGAACATATTGTCAGTAGATAAAGGGTGGAAGTACAAATGCTCCATCAAACATTTTCATCTTTCAATCAATAAGCACACATTCACTCAACAGGCATGCAATATCCATTTAAAACTTCAAGTCTGATCAAGAAGATTTCTTAGACAATAAAAAAGAAATTGAACACACAAATGTCAGTCCCTTTTTTTCCTTTAGTTTGATGTCAGTTCGATGCAAACACGTTTATCTACCCATCCCTTTAATTTTGCCTTTGAATAGGCTTTCTCCGTAAAGAAAAAAAAAAAAAAAACAGACTCGAGAGTCATTGAGAAATTTTCTGTGGACTGAGAGTTATTTGGAAAATCAGAGCTCTATTGTTGGAAGAAAACAGAGAAGAGGGATCTAGATGCGTATAACTTGGTTGGTGATTCATATACAAACATACTTTCCCTCATAACCTTTATTAAGATAATGGTTTTGGTAAGACACTCATATTTTGCACCATACTTTTGGCACTAGTTTCTATTTGTTAGAAATATAATCATAAGCCTCCATCTAATATTGTTGCTTAAACAGTCACACTCCCAAGAATATGAAATTAAACATAAAGGGATCTGTGGCTGGTACAGAATGTCATTTAGCATAATTTCTCGTTTGCAAGGTTTATAATAGCATTACTTTTCTGTAAATAACACTGGACCAAGGGTAAAGTTCAACCTCAATCTACTGATTCAATTCCGAAATATATAAAGAAGAACCTGAAGGTAAAAGGAGGGTTGCAATGTTCAGAATAGTATGGTAACAAATTCAAGATCACTTAAGATAGGTTGTTTTTATTTTTCAACTACATTCCTGCTAATGCATTTTCCGCACAAATCATCTAAGTGACACTGAAAAATAAAGAAATTTGGAAGGAAAGATTGTCTTGTTGTCTCCTATTCACATTTCCATCCTTCTCTATGAATGTCAACAATGGGTACTTCTCCTGGCCTTTCACGGTATTTCCTTCACCATCAAGTTATCCTTTATAGAACAAGTAAGGACCAAAGCCACTCAGCATGCTGATGTTTTCTAATTGAGCAGTTGCATCTACCACAAAAATATAATTCAACACTGGTTATTATGATCCGCCTGAAGCCATCTTGGTTGGCACATTATACCAACAATCTGGTGAAATACTGAAATACAAATAGATTTCTTTTATAATTCCCAGGATAGTATACTCCAGGAATCCAAAGCTCTCCCTTGTAATGAATTCCTAAAATACAAGCTTCCACTTTCCCTTGGTTTCCCTTCTTTTCAATAACAACTTACCCTCTAACTTACATAAATATAGTTAATATTCTGTAAACCATTGAATAAGGCCCATTGATTCCCTGCGGTCCAATCTTTTCCTCCTCCTATAGACATTATTTATTGGAGGTACTATCATAATCATACCAAACATAAAAATGACACGATTAATTAATCATCTGAACTGAAGCACCTTTTACCTTGAAAATAATTTGCATAAAAATAGGCTTAGGACACCACAGGAACAACTATTAACAACCCAATCACAAACTTCCAATACCCAAAGTGGCTTCTAAACAACTCTAAAACCAGTGGAGCAACCCTATCAGTCCAGTCCAGGCTTCACAATCAACACAACATTATTTCTATAGACCTTGGACTTTCTATTTCTGAAAATTTCAAGACCAAGAAAAGAATGATTTTGAAATGTTATACAACCTCATTCTAACTTAACATAGGCTGTGTCTAGTTACCCATTGGGAAGTCACTGCATGTATTACGAAGAAAGAAACGTGAAAGGAAAATATTTTGCATTGGGATAAATATCCGTTAGGCTGTATGCTAACAAAAATGAAACACAATAAATAATGTTGAACCAAAAAGTGTTTCTTTCCTCCCACTTCAAAAATAAATGTCCCAGAGAAACTAAGCCACCTCCCCAGTATTTTAGGCCTAAGAAAAGGAAAAGTGTCCACAACTTGTGCTACAGCTTAACATAGTCTACCTTCTTATTTTTTATTTATGATGTGTTCCCTTAAATATATCCATGCTTCTTTTCTAATCAACCAAAAAATAAAGCAGAAAGCACAAAAATATATGAACTGAGTATTTGACCTCTATTTTAACAATATACATTTTGAGACATGTGTTTAACTGTTTCCAACAGCTCATACTGATAAGAAAGAAATATAACTATCCGAATACTGTGTTTGTATTATTAATACTGTAAAGAAAAGAAACATGAGAAAGGAATAATTTGCCCCAACCCAAAGAGACTTTCTCAACCCACAACTGAATTTGCACCAAAAACCATACACCCAACCTCCTCACTCATTCCTTCATAACAAACTTGGCTAAATATCTCTCTCTATAACTAACTTCCCATTCCCTCTCTGATGTAGTTTTCCACAAATACAACTCAGATAGACTTTTGGACCTTCACGTAAAAACCTTAAGGGCCTTAGCGGGCTGTTAAGATATTATTAGCCCTAAATAACTCACACATTCATCAATTGAGTCTAAAAATTTTACAGCATAAAAAGTAGACTATTATCCTCGTAAAACTTCCACAGTCAGATTACATTATCCCAGGAGAAGAAGAGATTCTTTATTTTATCTCTCCATGATATATAACATGCAATAAGCAGGACCATTCAATTCCAGTGAGATTAAGAATTTTCTTGTCACAAACTATCTAAGCAAATGAACATATATATTTTTGCTTGCATTACTTCATTTTGGTAGACAGATGAGCTCTTCAAACACCAGATGTATGCAAAGAATCCTCGAGTCGCTGATCAACTGGGAAAACCATATGTTATTGCAGTAAGTTATTGAGCTTCAAGACCACAAACAATTAAAGGGGGGAAATAATCTAAAGGAGAAATACCAAAGTGAAAAATCTACATAAAAACATCCTCCAAAACAAGTCAAAAGAATATGTCTAAACAACTAGAAAACAGACAAAACAGTGCGAGTTCCCGGAAGGACGGTAATTTCATTTACAATCAAAAAGTTCAAAACCCTGAATTTCACAACCAAATTGAAAATCCACAAATTAATGCGAAAAGACTTCGTGATCGAAAATAAACAGTTTCAATTTTTGATTGAATTCTGTGAGGAATAATTTGAATAAAATGAGAATAAAAGGAATCCCTAACAAACAAAACCTTTAGAAAATTCTGTTTGAAAATTGTTCATTGAAATGAATCAAGTTGCGGGTTACTAAGGGAGTCCAACCCATCAACAAAAGAAAAACGAAACCGGAATAAAACGAACAGAGAAAATCCATTTTATAGGAAAACAAATAGCGAGTGAAGGAGTTGTACCTTGGAGAAGAAAGGAGAAGAGCGAGAGCTTTAAGCTGTGAGAAGTTGAAAAAAAGTGATTTTAACAAAACCATGTTTTCTATGAAGGCATCTAATTTTTCGTTTTTTCCACATTGAAATTATCTCAACTCGTCCCTTTTTTTTCTATTTTTTTATTTCTGGTTTTAAAATTTTATAAAATTACATATTCATATACATTATTTAATTTATAATAACTAGTATCTACACTTCTATAAAAAAAATTAAAAAAATTCAATTTTATCAAAATTATTAAAATAAAATAAAAGTTTTTTATTTTATAAAAAATAATTATAATTTTAATAATTTTTTTTATTGTTAATATATATTTATAAAAATGTAAAATGTAAAATTATAAAATAAACTATATTAGTAAAAGTAAAATTAATAATATACATACTTTTTGTATGTAATAATAGATAATAGATGTTATTTGCTAAGAATAAGAATATTAATAATAATAATAATAAATAAATAAATTTGAAAATAATTAGATCCTTTTGAGTTTTAAATGGATAATTAGACCTCTCTTTAATTATCACTTAGTAAACTTACAATTGCTTAAAATATCATAATTTTAATTCAAAACCAGTCAGATTAAAGGACTATAAAACACTGAAAAGACATTTCAAAGCGCAAACAAAGTTAAAAAATCATATTATTTTAACATTGAGCAAATTTAGGTTAAATCATTTTAAGGTTCCATATTTGTAGTAAATTCTTAAGTAGGTCTCCCAATTTTAATTTGACTCAATTGGGTCCTAATTTTGAAAAACAACAACAATTCAGCCACAACCGTTAATGGTTGTCATTGACTATTAAATGAACAGTGACTGGACATGCTGAGGTGTTGTTTTTCACTGACGTGGCTCGATCAGAATTAATTAATAATTAAGTTTTAAAAACTATATTTGAAAAATGAATAATAGAAAAGGACAAGAATACGAGAGGACAACTGTGTTTTGAAATTGATTTGGGGGAAACCATCGAGCTAGGGTTCTTGCACGAAGAGAAGCGAAGAGAATAGAAGGGGAAGAATATGCTGGAATCGAATTGCACTGGAGATTTTCCATCATCTGAATCGCGATTTGCTTTAAATAGAAGGGCAGAAGGTGAGTTTCTCTCTATAGAATTTGGGGATTTGGGAATAAATTTTTTGGTGCATGTTCTGATGTTTGTTGTTTGGGGAACCAGAGTATTGATTGTGGTTTGTCGGTGTTTAAATATGCTTTTTTTGGCCCACCATGTGTAAATGGTTTTGCGTTGTGGTCCCCCATGTTTAAGGTGTTGTTGTAGTGTCTTTTTCAGTGTGTTATGTATTTAATATATGTTTCATATTTTTTTTGTCGGTATATGATTAATATATAGGTTTATGTATCTATCTGTATACGTGTTTGCGTGATGGACGAGGAATTCAAGGTGGTTTTTCACTATAGAGGTAAATTCATAAGTGATGGGAAGTTGCAGTATGAATATGGGGAAAGTACTAGGTTATCGTTCGACCTAGACCTATGGAGCTACTTTGTTGTTTTAAGCGTGATAAAAAGGCTCGGGTATGTTGGAGAAAATAAATTATGGTTCTCAGTTGGAGGTTCTTCAGTATTGGATGATAGATTGCAGCTTCTGTGTGATGACAGTGGTGCGTTGCATATGTTTAATATCGCAAGACTGAATGGTGAAGTTCATTTATTTGTGGAACACTCATTGTTTGAACCCCAAGTCATTGAAATGCTGGAGTATTATCCGGATGAACCTGACACACAGGAGGAGGGTGAACCTCAAGTTGAGAATCAGAGTGTTCCTGTTGTAGTAGATGGTATTGAATGTGAAGGTGAATGTGATGTTGAGATAAGGGAAGTGGGAACTGAGGCTGATATTGTGTTGTTTTAAGTGACGGTTTGCAATGTGAAGCTGAAGGTGAGGGTGAGATCAGGGATGATGGAGTTCAGTGTGAAGTTGAAGGTGATGGTGAGATGAGGGAGGATGGAGTTCAGCGTGAAGTTGAAGGTGATGGTGAATTAAGGGATGTTGAAGTGAACTGTGAAGCTGAAGCTGAGGGTGAGATGAGGGAGGATGGAGTTCAGTGTGAAGTTGAAGTTATGATATTCTCAGGGCCTGCTACCAGCCATACAAGAACTTCTGCCTAGAGTTGATCAACGTTTCTGTGTAAGGAACTTGTATGCCAATTCTAGAAAGAAATTTCCAGCCAAAAGTTCAAGACGTCTTATGTGGAGAGCAGCTGCAGCCACACACCCACAAGCATGGGAATGGGAGATGAGGAATATAAAAGATGTGAATGAAGATGCATTTAAGCATCTGATTGCAATCCCACCCACGTAATACAATTTCCATTTCCATTGCATTGTTTTCAATGGTCAATGATTTTATTTCCAACCAAATGGGATTGTATACTATCATAATTCGAATATTTATGTTGTACTTAGATATTGGTCCAGATCAAGATTTACCACAAAGGCTCAATCTGATACCTTGGTAAACAATATGTCTGAGGCCTTCAATAGTGTATTGCTACATACAAGGACTAAGCTTGTGATAAGCATGTTGGAGGATATTCGGGTATACTTGATGAGAAGGTGGGCAAAAAACAGAATGAAGATACAATCAATATCAGGATCTATTTGTCCTAGAATTATGAGCATATTTGAGAAGGAGTCAGAATTAACAAAGTATTGGATTCCTAGGTAAGGATTGCATTTTGTTTAATTTGAAAAAATGAAAGCTATTTAATTATTGGTGTTTTATGTGTCATTGCAGCTGGTTAGCAGAGAAATTATTTGAAGTTAGGCACATCTCGCAATTAGGGGAGATGTTTGTTGTCAATATAGACGAACAATCGTGCACATACAGAAAATGGAGTATAAGTGGTATTCCCTGCTGCCATTCACTGTCTGCAATGAAGTTTCTAAACCTCAATGGAGAAGACTTCATCCCAGCAGTCTTTAGGAAGTCCACTTATGAAGAGATATACACTTCCATAATATTTCCTATCAATGGCCAAACTTTATGGGAGACAACTCCATACCCTGATGTCTTACCCCCCTCGAAGAAAATTTTACCAGGCAGATCGAAGAAAAAAAGAAGATTAGAGCAATGGGAGATCAGAAGAGATGAAATAAGACTGAGAAAAGGTGGTTTACGTAAAACATGTCGTATCTGTAAGCAAATTGGGCACAATAGAAGGGCTTGTCCTAAAGCAATTGAAATTCATCTGGCTCAATTAAGGGAAGCCCAGCAGCAACGTCCAACTGAAGGATCCCAGCAGCCAACACCTACTGATGCATCTGAACAGCAAACTCAACCATCCCACCACCTACCTCCGCCCCAACCATCCCACCAGCCAACTCCAACTCAACCATCCCAACAGCCATCTCCACCTCTGCCATCCCAGCAGCCAACTCCAACTCAACCATCCCACCAGCCACCTCAACCATCCCACCAACCACCTCCACCTCAATCATCCCAACAGCCAACTCTAACTCAACCATCCCATCCCCATTACGAGGTGCATTAAATGCCAAAGTGAAACGGAATGCTAAAAGGGGTCAAATGCCATGAAGCTACATGTGTTGGTTTTTTTTTTGTGCTCTCGTTTTGTAACAGCTGTGAACCTTTAAGGTCACTTTGGAACTTTTTTAATTTCTTTCGTTGCATGAAGACATCTTTTAATACTGCTAATGAGTGGCTAACCTACCACTTTTGTTTTGTATTTTGATATTGCGACTCAGTGGTTGGATCACTTTTGTGATGTACTTTGCGTGAATTCAAGACCTCTTGATATGGAATCTATTATGAATTACAAGTATGATGCTTTTCATTAATTGTATGCAGAATCAAATTTAAAATTAACATATGTAGATACACTTAAAACAGTAAATGTAAATAACTTCCAAATTCATTGATACTCAAATATAAATACAGTACATGGAAATAAGCATTCTAAACAACTAATTATAACCACCAAGGGACACTATAACAACTAATCATGCATTATTTATCAGCATTGATAGCACAATTACATTAACCACACAAACAAAGATAACCATCCCAATCAACACCTTCATCCATTTCTCAAATATGGCAACTGATTTCTCCAAGTTAGTAATCGTTTTCCTATCACCATCACTTTCTTCAGTCTTCACCAAAATTTCACCCCTTCCTTCACAATTCTCACTGTTACCAATCTCTTCAATGGCATCTTTAGTCCACCATTTAAAGTAATTGCATCCACCATCTTCACTTCCACTCTGCGACAAAATTAGAAAAACAATTATCCTATATACCATTTAAAAACACAAAAAACATACCTTCAACCTCTCTCACCTTATATTTTGAACAACCCCAAAATTGTTTCCTCCTATTCTTTGTTGTTTTCGCAGTTCTTAAAACTGATTTCTCTCCACAGTAGCAAATGGGTTGTGAACCTAAACTCCTCGATCCTCCAACACCACGTGAAGATAAACTAGGGTTCATCTTCTCCCAACCATTATAAGTGCAAGAGGAACAAGAATGGCAAAGCGACATTTGAAGATGAAGAAAGAAATGCACCAGTTGAAAGAAGATCACTACAAGGAAGAAAATGAGTTCAACGGAGAAGATGTTGAGGAGAAGATGAATCCATTTAGGGTTTCAATCAATTTATTTCACATTTGACATGTAGGCTACAGAGAATTTTTTAATACCACTGACACGTATCCGTTTTACTTGTCCACTTCATCATCTAAAAACACCGTTTACGCAACTTTAACGATTATGGCTGAATTGTTGCTATTTTTCAAAATTAGGAACCCAATTGAATCAAATGAAAATTGGGGAACATACTTAAGAATTCGCTACAAATATGGACCTCTAGAATGATTTAACCGCAAATTTACAAGTACACATTGCGATAACAAATTAATCAAACACATATAATCTCAATCCACAGCATAGTACAATTACATAAAATCAACCAAATAATTTCACTTAAAATGATTACAAAGATTCATATAGATAAATCAAATAACACGTACAAACAAAATAAGTTCACACGCAAAACAAAAGCAATTGAACAGAAGAGAAAGAAAGAAAACTGATAGGACAGAAATGCTGAGTTAGTAAAAAAAACAATTTATCATTTTTATATTAAAATAACTAAGTTTTATTATTTTGAAAACATTATCTCTTTTAAAATATTATTTATAGCTAATTATAAATTTTAATCTGTTTTTTAAAAGTAAATATATATATATATATATATATATATATATATATATATATATATATATTTAAATAATAAATAGAACATAGATAAAGTTTTTCGTCTTACTTATTGAAATTTTAAACCTATTCTTATTATGCATGCTACTAGTTATAAATTAATATATTAATATTTTTACATAAAAAAATTGTATCAATATTAAGACCTAAAGACTCAATGACTAAATGAACTATTTAATATTTAATATATATACATTTATACTACAAATTATACAATTTATATGGATAAATTCTTATTAAAATGAAAAAAATGTATCAAAACAATCTTAACAAATAATATATAAAACATTGTTAACAAAATATCAAAACTTTTAGTTGTATTATTGTCAATAAGACATTAGAACCGTGAAGATGTATTAGATAGTAGATTTGAGAGAAAGAAAAAAGAAAATAAACACAGAATAATACTTTTTAGATAGAAAGAAAATGAGTGAAAAAAAAAAGAAATTTTTTAAAATTTTTAAGAATATTTTAATTGATATTTCATTTATTTTATTTTAATTTAATTATTATTTTAATATTTCTTTTTAATATAAAATATATATTAATATAATATTAAATTTAGTTTATTAATTTTTTTAATCATTCATTTTATTATAACCGGTGGAAATATATATATATATATATATATAATTATTTTTATTCTAAAAAGCTTTTTAAAGTATAAAATAATTTTTATTAAAAATAGTTTTAAAAATAAATAATTTGTATAGTTTTTTATTATTAAATAGTATTTTTCATAAATAATTATTTTAATTTAAAAAAAACTAGTTATTAAGAGAATAAAATGGTAAATAATTACTTTAATTTATAAAATAACTAAATTCAGGTAACTATTATTTAAAGAATAAAAATAAAAATGTAATTATTCTAATTTAAAATAATGGTTATTTAAAGAGTAAAATTAAAAAAATTATATAAAAAATGAATTCTCTTATAACTAATATAATAGATTTATAAATTTTTAATTATTAGTTACATTTATATATTGCAATAATTTATCATGTTAAAAAATAGACATTTTATCATATTTTATTTAATTTGAATCAATTAACATACTTCTTTAATTGAGTATGATTGAGAAAAATAATGTGGAACTTTGTTTGCTATAAATAGTAGAAAGTCATAGGTGTAATTTTTTCTAATTTTTCTACTTGTGCATCTCATTTTCTATATTTTAACTCGTTTTTCTGGTTATTTAACTTCTCGTCCTAGTAAACAAATGCACCAATGCAAACTGCAAATTATCACACCATGTTTTTCTAAAAAATCTTATACTACCATATCTCATCGTATATTAATATTTAATACATTGGATATCAGTGAAACTATATAATAAACTAACATAATACATCAACTCAATTATACAGTATCCTAAATATCAATCTCAGCACACACCTCGTAGTGACCACATCCCCAAAAAATATCACACATCCATAAAAGCTAACATAATCATTAAATTTATAAACTTTATATTCTTTATTCATTTAAGATTTATTTATAAGGAAACCTTAAGTCATATATATATATATATATATATATATATATATATATATATATATATATATATATATGAAATTGAGATTGTATAAAAGGTTTCACTAATTTATTTATTCAAAATTAGAAATAAGAATATAGTTATAAATGGTTTTTATTTATTATTATGTTCATTCAAATTAAATAATGAAAAAAAGAGTACATTTCCAAACACTTCGATTATATTTTGGATTTAGTCCCATATAATTTGTTAAAAGAACAATACAAGTATTAATAATAATTTATTATATTTTTTTTATATTCATGCTCTTTCTTTTTTTTTCCCACGAAAACAAATTATACTTTTAATTTGTCTCATTTTTTTTTTCTCTTTCACTTCTTCTTTTTATTTTTACGATAATAATAAATATGTTCCTTATCCTTTTTCTAATATAAAATATTTATTTATTTAAATAACCTCTATTTTTACCTTCTTTTTTCATTAATTGTTTTTGCCTCATTCAGATTTTTATTTTCCTCTCTTACTAAAATACAAACAATCGCACCCTCGCCAGACAAAGATATTGTACCACACAATCTTCTACCGATTCAGACCCCAACGGAAAACTTTTCGGAATTAAGACGAAACTTGAAGCACAAAGGCAAAGTGTTGCAATTTGAATGATCCAATCCCCAATCACCGCACAAGGTAATATTTTACTCCCTGCTTTCTCAATAATTTTGGATAGTATTTATTCAGTCATCCTAAAACGTCAATCCCAAAATTTCATATCTCGTTGGAAATGGAATGTGTAAAAAATTTTGTACTTGACTTCAAATAGGGTTTTCTTTCGATAGATCCAACCCTAGTATTGACATTTGACAGTTGTTATTTTTTTTTGTTGACAATTTTTTGGTGAAATTGTGACAAGTTTGAATTTCTTAGATCAGGTGTGGTGGAAGGAAAAGGGACATAGGGGAAATTGAAGTTGAAGACGGAAAAAATGCGGAGTGATGGAGATAGAAAAGAGGACAAGGACAGGCTCAGTGACATGCCTGACTTTGTCTTACTTCATATAATGAAATTTATGAGCATGAAACAGGCTGTTCAGACTTGTGTCCTGTCTTCAAGATGGAAGGAACTTTGGAAACACCTAACTGATTTGGCTTTGAATTCCTCAGATTTTACCAATCTTACACATTTCAGCAAATTTGTGTCTTGGGTTATTTCCAATCGAGACAACTCTATTTCACTGCATAGTCTAGATTTGAGGCGTAAAGGCTGCATTGATCATGAACTTCTGGATAGGATTATGGTGTATGCTGTGTCTCATGATGTTCAGCAATTGACAATTGAAGTTAATTTAAGTGTTATACTTGGTTTTAGGTTGCACCCTAGTATGTTTTCTTGTTCATCTTTGACATATCTCAAGCTTTCCATTTGGGCTGTACCTTGGATGACCCAACTTCCAAGTTCCTTGCAGTTGCCAGCATTGAAAAGCTTGCATCTTGAGCATGTCACTTTTACTGCAAGTGAAAGTGACTGTGCTGAGCCCTTTTCATCTTGTCACATGTTGGATACTTTGGTTCTTGATCGTTTTAACTTGCACCAAGGTGTGAAATTCCTCTGTATATGTAATTCCAACCTTTCTAGTTTGACCATTGGTAGTACCATTCAAGAAGCACCTTACAAATTCGCGCTTTCCACTCCAAACCTTAGATATCTTAATGTGATGCGTGATCCTCTTCACCAACTCTCTGCATGCAGACTTTGTTATCTCGAACAAGTAAGCATTGACTGTGAAGCTTATTTTCATACTCATTTTGAACGGACATATTCAGCCCTTATAGGTCTGCTGCAAGTGCTTGCTGATTATGTAAAGATAATGATACTCTCTTCAAGTACCCTTAAGATTCTTTTACATGTAAGTTACTTTATTTTGTTTTTCCATTGTATTTTACTTTTCATATTGTCCTTTATTTGTTCCATGTGCCAAATTCCATTAGTCAATCTTGCTTTTCAAATTATCTTTCAAAGTGTGTCTCCAATCAACTTTCGTTATGCAGGGTCTCTCAACTTCTGGTTCAATGATTACTCAAATTCCTTGTTTTGTTCAATTGAAGTCGTTGAAATTGAAAATGAAATCTTCGACAAACATATCTGATGAGGGAGTTGGCAGGATAGTAGAATACTTACTTCAAAAATCCCCATTTGCTAAAGTGGATATTATAAATTGCTGAGTGATATCCATGCACACTTAAATCTTCAGGTAGCGTGTTTTACATATTGTTCAGTTCATGCTTCGTTTATGTTTCCTTCTCTTCCTGATACTCTGCCTATTCTCAATTCTTAGAGCCACAGCAAGTAAAAAAATTTCTATATTATGAGGTCCTTTTTGCCCCCTTGTAGCCTTGTTTTTTCCTATATTTGGCTTTGCAGATGACAATTTTTAGGCATTGCTGTATGATACATGCTATTTCTCACTCTTACCTCAAATATCTTCCCTATTTGCCTTATGCAGGCTAGGGAAAGATAATATCTTATGATGTTTTATCCATTAAGAATTAGTGGGGGGATAATGAATTGAGAATGCACGAGGAAAAAAGGTTTTTTGTTTTGATGCATTTTAAATTACAACTAATATAATTAAGTGCCGGTTTATTTGAACTATCTCTGAGATTTTGTTGTTATATAAATATATTTACTGTAGTTTTAATCATCCTTGGAGAAAGAACGGTTGAAAGGGGGGAAAACCAAAGAGACTGCTCAATATTCTGATGAATATGAAGTTTCTTTGTTTGCTGTTGTTATAGGCTGCATAATTGTCAAGTTTTATTTAATGAAAATGGATTATATCGTGCTTTTCTGTCATTCAGGCTAGAATATTCTTGAGCATAATTATGTTCAATTTCATATTTTGGGTTTGGTTTCAAGGAAGGTGTAGATACGACTATTTGGAAAGCATTTCAGTAAGATCTAGAGGGAGTTCTTCAAAATAGAAAAGAAATCATGGAAACTTCTATAATCTAGATTTAATATGACAGAATAAAACCCCTGTAGTTTCATAGGTTAATGATTGCAATATTTTATCAGACAATTAGTAAATGTAGAATAAGATGCAGTTGGATAGGCATGGTTGTTTCCTTTTTTTTTTGGTGCTTTTGGTTATGCAGTAAGATTCACCTATAACTAGTAGCATGTGGATGAATTTGGATTTCCGCTTTTTGGTGAAGTTTTGTTTCGCGGTGTCTATTGTGATGTTGGCTGATCTGTTTTCACTAATAATTTCAGAAGTACTTCCTTATTTCTTGTGTTATAGATTTCATGATTTTGAAAAGGGGATGGCGTTAATAACAAAAATTTTGTTTTCACCATTTCCTTTACAAAATTTACAGAGTTTTGCGCGAAATCGTTTTATTTTGCATATTTGAGGATTTTGAATATACCGGTTTGAACAGAGGATAATACTGCTAAAAAACTGAAGTTTGATGTTTCAAACCATGAAAGTGAATTGCCTAGTTTCTCGTCCTTAGTTTATTTTAAATTCCGAACTTGATTTTATTGTTCTCTGCATTTTGTTTGTGATTATAATATATTATTTGTATACCATGTTGTGATTGAAAATTTAATTTGGACAGTCCATCACAGGCGCCACAAGAAGCATGATTATTTTGGAGTCTAAACATGACTTCATACTATTTTCTGTTACATAATAAATTTAGACTCCAACATGATATGGTGGATGATATTAAACTGATATGTCGAGCAGAAAAACTCACACTGATTTTTTTGAAAAGAACCATTTGCTACTGCTATACTTTCTAGCCATCTAGGTTGCTACTCTGTATAAATATTTGCTATCTTGTGGTACCTAGTCAGAATGTTATGCCAAAAAACATGGTAGTTGAGCAACAAACTATGTAAATCTTGGAAGATAAATGGAATTGCGATTCATGCCATGATTAAAATGCTTGAGCAAGAATTTTGGTTTAATTTTCACTATTTTTTACTCAAAAATCTTCTTTCATAAGCATACATTTTATGTTTATATCTACTTACATGGTTGAAACCATTTTTTTTTCCATTTACAGAAGGTACTCTTATTGAGCACTTAGACTAATATTTTTGGTTCTTTTGTTTTCCAGTGATATCAAAATATCAAAATATCTTAGTAAGGACAACACAGACTTTGACCATCATAATTGAAGTGGCTGTATCCAGGCCACTTATGATGTCTTCTATAGCTCAAGCTATTAGAGTGCTATTCTTAAGGTCTATTAGCTATTGAATCTTTGGATGAAAGGATATGCTAATGATAATATTAATAGTCCAATTGCAATTCCTGCCACTCTTTTTCCTTTTGAATGTAAATAGATGAGCCAATTCTGTGTATCATGCCTCTACCAGTGTTTGGATGTAACTGAATTACTAGACTTTGCGGTTGTTGTTTGAACTCATGTCAATTTTATAATGATGAGTATGTTTACCATGTCTTATCAATTCCTGAGGAACTTACTAAAAGCAAGTGAGGACTTTGTTTATGATGTTCTATCATTTGCTGAGACATGTATGTGATTGGTTACTCACAGTAAATAGTCCCTGTGAGAAATATTTTCCTAGCATGAACATCTGAATTGAGCACTTCTGGTTATCTCTGTGATAATCAGATGCATTAATATAGTGAAAGCATATAATGTTTTAGACTCGGTCACACTTTTGATGTCAACGTTCACTGCATCACACATTTATGACACATGTACCCTAAAAGCATCGAAGTGCATTACATGGAACACCGTACTCTCACATCATTCACTTTTGGGAAGCAACAAGATCAACTTTCAGAGTCCGTCTAAGGCTTGCAATTATCAAAGGATTCTCCTTCCACCTAAGGTAGCTAGATCAGATTCTTTTATTGATTTTTTTGGTGTGTATTTTTAAAATAATTTAGTATATTTTAAAATATCAAAATCATTATATTTTAAATAAATAGTAGATTTCTTTTTCCAAAGACATTATGGATAATAACTTTTTTTTTTTCTTTAGTTTGAATGATATATTGCATTTCAGTAAACATAAATAATTTTTTCTTTACTTTTCTTGATTTGATTCACTTTTGTTCCGATGGAATTCATTTATAATTCATTTCATTACAAATTCAATCTATTTAAATTTCATTTTATTAAATTTGGATTTCAATTTGATCTACATTTTATAATTTTGTGGATTGAGTATCATTTCTTTGAATATTGATTTTCAAATACAGAAAATCTATATATCTAACCCAAAATTTTAATCTAAATTTTTAGTTGGACTAGACTGAATGTTGAGAAGGACTGACCCAAAACAAAGATCGAAGCTAAGGATCAAGATTGATTGGACTGAACCAAAGATTGAGTCAAGTTGAATCAGGCTACAACATAAGTTTTAGAAAATTTAATTTAATTTTTTTTAAGAAAATGAATTTTGTATTCTAAACTTGATCTTAAATTTGGATTTAGATTTTTAAAAAAATTCAAACTTATTCTATAACAAAAATAAATTTGGATCTAAAATTTGATCTAATTATATGGATGGATGTATGAATTTGCATTAGATTTTAAAAAATCTAATTCATGTCCATCGCTTTCAATTTAATACATATGTCTTACACGTGGAAATTGAGATGCAATAACAAAATAACAAGAACTAGATAAACCGACCTACCATAACCCTACATTTTACTGTGTTTATCTTTAACATCATCTTATGCATGGTAGGATGCAATTGCTATGAGAGGGAATTTTCTCTGACTGGTCAACCCAGCAGATTCAGTAATGTCCAATGTCTGATCCCCCACTACTCCACTAGGCACTTCCCAATTAAATTGATGAACAAGGTTTGCTATGACCAACTCAATCACATTCATGGCAAACATTATTCCTGGACAACCCCTTCTTCCTGCTCCAAATGGTATCACTTCAAAATCATGTCCTTTCACATCTATTGAACTCTTTAAGAATCTCTCTGCTTCAAACTCCTCAGCTTTCTCCCAATGACAAGGATCTCTTGCAATTGCCCAAGCATTAACTATTATCTGTGTGCCTCCTGCAATCTCATAGTTCATCACTTTCGCATCTTCCATGGATTCCCTTGGAAGCAACAAGGGAACTGGGGTATGTAATCGAAAACTTTCTTTAATCACTGCTTTCAAATAATGCATGCTACCTAAATCTTCTTCAGTTATGTGACTTCTACCACCAACCACATCCCTTATTTCATCTTTTAGCTTCTGCATCACACTTGGGTTCCTTAAGAGTTCTGTCATTATCCATCCTAGGATTGTGGAGCTAGTTTCAGTGCCTGCCACAAACATGTCCTGAAACAAATACCCATCAACTGTCAATTTCATTCTCTACTTTCAAATTCCATGAAGGAAAATAAACTCAACATGTATTAAGATTTTGTTAGAAACTATACAGTGGTTGTCTATTG
>Ga0214543_1006068_pt1 | contig 21763 bp, 7 predicted proteins | sample CNSS2metaG_FD_160094 | JGI IMG/M metagenome (GOLD analysis project Ga0214543, IMG submission 160094) | Root nodule microbial communities from cowpea collected in UCLA plant growth center, Los Angeles, California, USA - CNSS2 | ecosystem: Host-associated > Plants > Roots > Nodule | place: USA... | reverse complement strand
TTTGGGAGTTATTTTTTTTTTTTTTTTTTTATTTTTTTTTCTTTTTTTTTTTTTTTTTTTTTTTTTTTTTTTTTTTTTTTTTTTTTTTTTTTTTTAATTTTTTTTTTTTTTTTTTTGAAAATATATTCACGTGTCAACTTTAACGTCCCATTTTAAAATATGACATAAATAAATGAAACATTACACAAAATAGTGAAAGAAGCGAAGTCCTGGAGTATGAACACTACTCTTTACAATTGTCCAAAAGAAAACAAGAAAAGACCTAAGGCACACCACGATGCCAGTAACAAAGTATCATAACAGATTGACAATATTTCAAAATAAAGCCCAATGACAAGAAAATACATGGGCCATAGCCCTAAAAGAAACTCAGACGAATGGAATCTAGCCCAGATGGCTATACAGCGGAACCTCCATCACCTTGATGACCACGGGGAGTTCCCACATCTACTCCCATCAATAAATTGATGATCATCACAAAAAGAGAACTCAGACGAACGGAATCCAGCCCAGATGGCTATGCAGCAGAACCTCCATCACCCTGATGACCATGGGGAGTTCTCGCATCTGCTCCCATCAATAAATTGATGATCATCACAAAAAGAGAAAACCACACACATAACACAAAAAAGCAGAAAGGGTAAGCTAGAGTGAATATGATTTATCATACAGTCACTTACAATTTCATAGTCTAATATGCATATGTCAACCAATCATGTTATGACTCGCAAACAATACACTAAGACTCAAGACACGACTCATCTGGATACATATAATTAGTCAGATTCAGCGGATGCTTGCACTTGTGGTGGTCTTTACTGCTCTATCGAGCTAATTGTTTTAGTGTCTCATCCCTCACACACAAGGTTAGCCCTTAATGGGTTTCAGGCCTCCTACTACTCTCACCACTCGAGTCAGTACGCTCTACGTGAGGCTAACTGACTCTTTAGAGTGTCAGGATACAGTCCTTACCTTGAATCCTTACTAAATTATATAGATGGGGCACCACCATGAACTCCCACTAACAAAGGTCATGGAATTATGTCCCGACCAACTGAGGCACCACCATGAGGTCTCACCTAGAGGCTCATGGAATTACGCCCTAACCAATGAGGCACCACCACGAAACTATCATGGAATTACGTCCTAACCACATACAAATCGTGTTCCACCAACCAAGTAAATACCTATCATGCATACCAATCTCATGCTATCCTTTATAACCAACCTTCATTCATGTTTCATGTCAAAACCATACCAAACTCATCATTCTCAATCCATGAACCAATCCATACATGCAACATCACTCAAAACATACTTTAACCTACTAATCCAACCCAAACAAGTGGCATACATCCAAGAATAGAGGAAAAATAGAACAAAACACTCATTCGCCCAACTTCTCGCTCAGGTAGAAAGGTCTCGCTCAAGCGAGCTCCTTTCGCCTATGGGAGAGCTCGACAAGCAGGAACAATGGCCTTCTGCACTTTCTCTCTTAGGCGAGACCTCCTTGCTTGAACGAGACTATTCCTCGCTCAAAATGAAGATCAGTCGCTTGAGCGACAACTCGTGCAAAAGATTTTGGCGAGCCTCTGTTAGTCATGCCTAGGCAAGACACGCTCGCTTGGGCGAGAAAACCAATGATCACCATTGTTCCCTCGTGCAACAGCCATCATTCAAAAATCCAACGACCTTTAGCAACATTACAACCTCTCACAACAACACCCAAGCATTTTAAACACAGAACAAGGTTACTACAAACAGATATGACTTGAAAGCAAGGAACCCTAACTTTCCTTACCTGGAAAGAGCTAGCGAAACGACTCTGACACTTAAGCGAATGAGTACGAGAGTTCCCGGAGTAGATTGAGGAGCTGAAAACCCTAATACATATGAGGCACAAGATTACTTCACATAACCCTAACAGAAAACACGAAGAACCAAACTAGAGAAGAAGAATATGGGTTGACAAACAACTTACGTGAGTAGAAACGAGGTCGAGCTACACTTGAATCTGACTGAACTTCAAAACCCTAGCATAGCTCTATGGGTGTATTAATAATGTGTAACTGTATGGTATATTAGTTGTTTGTGTACTGTTAAATCCTTTATAATTCTGCGTTTCTGAAATTTTCCAGAAACCGCCTGGCGGGTGATGAACCACCGCTAGGCGACTCATGCTATTTCGTGTGTTCTGGGTTCCTGGAAGAGGAACCGCTTGGCGGCACATTCCCGGCCGCCAGGCGACGCAAAGCGTTTTAGCTATTTTTCTGGGTTTGCTGATGAGGCGCCTGGCGGGACTGGTTGAACCGCCAGGCGGTGCGGGGTATTTTGACTCGTTTTTGGGTTTTCTGGAATTTTGGGTGAAATCTGATCGGGGCAAAAGGCAGTAGTGATTCTTATGGAATGGTAATGCTGACCAACAATAGGTATAACCATCTAATCGAAGGCTTAAACGAATGGAACAGTGAATATGAGTTAGGGTTGAATGTATGTTATTAGAAATCACAAATTGGAATGTGTTACTGTGAATTGGACATAGGAATTGGTGATCAATGAAAGTATAAAATGAATTGTTACGATTGTGCTGGGATTAGATTTGTGTGTATTCAAGAAGATGGAAAAATGGTCGGGCATTGGCAGAGACACTGCAGGCTGAGGTGTTGTGCACTGAGGATGGATTCCGTTCGATTGGGTTGGAATTAATAAGTGGAAGTTTTCGTGATGTTTAGGAAGGTTGATGAGGGAGTCGTGCATGAGTCTCAAGGGTGGGTGAATTGCCTTAGGAGGTAGTGATTTTAAATAGTAGGGGGTCTTCATTTATTGTGGGGTATTAGTAATTCGGAATATTGAAATAGTTGGGTGCAGGGAGGTTTTAAGAATTGACCAGTTATTGGGAATGAGAGCTCAAACAGCATAGTGGACTTGGCAACAACTTAAGTGTAACGAACCTAGGAGTATTAACAAGTTAGGAAGGGGAGGAGTTTAATGTTATGATCGAATGGATGTTGCTACCAAGTTAGGATGTTGAGGATTGGACCTCACCAATGATAGTAATCTTACGATTATATGATCCCGGTGATTGAGCGAGTGGAAATAAGGTAAGAAACTGCATAGTCACGAGCAGAAACACCTTAAAGTGTTATACTGTCATGGCGCCTGGCGGTGGGATGTGAACCGCCAGGCGGTAACGAGACAACAGTGAGGTCTCGAGGAGGTGAGCACCTAGCGGCAGAAGTAGTTCCGCCCGGCGGTCGTTGTTGCAAGAGAAATTTAAAGGCGTTGTACGCCTGACGGTACGCGACACCCGCCAGGCGGTCTGGAAGCTGGCAGCACCTGGCGGCACGTGTCCCCCGCAAGGCGATTCGCACTGCTGCAGCTTTGAACTTGGATTGTGTATGTGTGATCTACGTGGCGTCTAATGGTGCTTTAAAGGTGAGGTTGCTGGAGTTCCTTGAGTTGTGGCTCGGAACGTATCCTTTGAGTTGTGGCTCGGGATAGGGGTTAAGCACGTGGTATTCCTTGAGTTGTGGCTCGGAATAGCATCTCTTGAGTTGTGGCTCGGGAGGGCGGATGAACACGAGAAACCCTTGAGTTGTGGCTCGGGTTGGCGAGTGTTGCCGGTGTGAGTGTGCTAGTTGTGGCTAGTACGGATGGGTCCAGATAGATTGCCCTCCTCAGTTGTTGATTGACGAGTTTGGTAGTCTTGGGACGATACAGATGATATTCGTATATGGGAACTCTACCTGGCGTTGCGGTGTGTGATCCGTAGCATGTTTTCCCGCACGTGCTCTATCGGTTGTGGCCGATAGGTATGGCAGCAAGTCACCTTGAAGTAATCATCAGACTATGTAGAACACGAATAAACGTATTGGGGATCAGATTGCAGGAATAAAAATATAGGGCAATGTGGAAAGTTAAGTTAAGTGTTGTGATATGTATGCATGTTGATATATATATGTTTATAGCTTTGTATATATGTGATTTATCTGCTAAGCTCACCCTATCTGCGTGTGTGTGGCGATGATCGTGTACGCGGTACACGGGAGCAAATGTTGGTGATGCAGGTGGCTCTGGTGCAGCTTAGTCGCGGAGAGGGGATTGACTTGGGGAACTCTTACATGTATCTATTTGTTTTTGAAAACATTTGTAAACCCTGATGGGTGACTTGATAACATTGTGGTTTTTGTTTTGTAATGGACGTTCTAAAATTTATCCGCTCATTTAATAAAGCTTTAAATTTTCCCGCGTTTTGGGAAAATGAGGTGTTATTAAACGCGTTGTTTTATTTATTCCATTTATTTAATTATAAATCCGTAATATCCTGACGGGATGTTACAGTTACTACAAACAGATATGACTTGAAAGCAAGGAACCCTAACTTCCGTTACCTGGAAAGAGCTAGCCAAACGACTCTGACACTTAAGCGAATGGTACGAGAGTTCCCGGAGTAGATTGAGGAGCTGAAAACCCTAATACATATGAGGCACGAGATTACTTCACATAACCCTAACAGAAAACACGAAGAACCAAACTAGAGAAGAAGAATATGGGTTGACAAACAACTTACATGAGTAGAAACGAGGTCGAGCTACACTTGAATCTGACTGAACTTCAAAACCCTAGCATAGCTCTAGGGAGAGAAAAAGAAAGTAAGCAAGGTGTTGTTTTGCAAGAATGGCAAGAGTGGGAGGTGTTTGGCTGCCTTATGGGCCTTGTACGCCCTATGGGCCAACCCTTAGGCCCATTAGATTTTGGGGCAACCCTTAAAATAAAAGGTTAAAATATAAGTGAGCCTTACATCAACCAACAACTATCACATATGAAAGTTAATGTTTTATATTTAATTTGATCCCTATATTCTTTATTTTTATTCAATTTAGTCCCAATTTGTTTTAAAATGGAATAATGTTGTCTCTCTTAAAATTGAGACTAAATTTAATTTGTATATAAATGTTATTGTAAGGCCCAGTTTTCTGCCCTAAAGTTTTAAGGGCTACCTTTAAGCTATTGGGCCTAAGGGCTGGCCCAAAGGATAAAGACACCCAAGTCTGGCCCAAAGGATAAAGCCACACTTTCAGATTTATGCTTCCTTGGTGCTTAGAGCCGTAGCCATCTTTTCTGTTAGGGGTCCACAGTACATTCAGTTCGCGTTCTGCTTGACCCCGTTCTTAGCTCACGTAAGTATTCCCAACCCCTAACTTTTAGTCTCTAGTCCTATTTTTGTGGGCAGTGTTAGAGCTCTGATACTAAACACCCTTTTGTTCCTTGTTTCTAGCTCACTAATCTACCCTAGGAGTTGTTGTGTTCCCCTATTCGTACCCTCGGACCCGCTACTAGCTTGTTCTCCAGGTATAGGAAGCTAGGGTTCACCCCTCTGTTCGTGTTGTGCTGCTTGTACTACTGTTTTATCATTTTAATATGCTTGGTGTATTGGTGCGAACCTATGTATGGTATTATTGAACCCTTGGTGAATCTGTTGGGTGTTTGTGCACGAGAGAACAGTGGTGAACACTGGTTTTCTCGCCCAAGCGAGCATGGCTCGCCTAGGCGAGATCAACAGAGGCTCGCCTAAGCTGCTTCACACGAGCGGTCGCTCAGGCGACCTACGTCCTTTCTAAGCGAGTGAGTGTCTCGCCCAAGCGAGAAGGGTCTCGCCTAAGCGAGATCCCGCGCAAGGCTACTGTTTCCCTTTTCGAGCCCTCGCCTAGGCAAAGGGGGTTTGCCTGAGCGAGAGCCTCTCGCCTGAGCGAGACCCTTCAGCCTGAGCAAGGAGTTGGGCGAGGCAGTGTGTGGTTTGGTTGTTTATTACTCTTGGATGATTGGTACTTTCTTAGGTATGATTGCTATGATGAAAAATATATAATGAACTGCTATGTATGGGTGATATAATTCATGGATGGTGTATGATGGGTATGGTATGAACTTGGCATGTAAACTAAATGAGATGGTTGGTGTTAAAGTGGCATGGTATTGGCATGAACTGAAATCCCATAACTATGTTTTGAGAGAAATGGTTGAGTATGGAACCACTGAGAAAGAAATCAAAAGGGCGAATTATCAAGAGATGGTATGTGATGTATATATGTATGTGTAATAAATCTTTATCGATTGGTCTGGTATGCTTGGTCCGTGTCAGTGCGTAATTCTTTGGAAATCCCTAGGTGGGATTTCTGGGTCGTGCTCTAGTGGTCGGGACGTAATTCCATGACCCCTGTTAGTGGGTGTCCATGGTGGTGCCCCATCTATATAACTTGGTAAGGATAAGGTAAGGATTGCATCCTGACACTCTAAGGAGTCAATTAGTCTCACTTAGAGCGGACCGACTCCTGTGGTGAGAGTAGCAAGAGGCCTGAAACTCACTAAGGGCTAACCTTGTGTGTGAGGGAAATTGATTCATTGTAACACTTGTAACATATAGCTCGAGGGTGAGCAGAGGTATCCACCACAAGTGCAAGCATCCGCTGAATCCGACCAGGTTATATGTATCTGGATGAGTCAAGTCGTGTCTTAGTGTATTGTCTGAGAAGTCATAACATGCTTGGTTGATATGTGTATATGAGATTGTGAAAATATATCTGATTGCATGGATGAAATCTTTTGTGCTCTAGCTTACCCTACTTTATTGTTGTGTGTTCTTTTGTGTGGTACTCTCTTTTGCGATGATCATCAACTTGTTGATGTGAGCAGATGCGAGGAACACCCGTGGACAACAGGGAGGTGATGGTTCCGCTGCATAGTTCGTATGGACTGGACTTTAATTTCTTAATGGGCTTTTCTTTAGGACTATGGCCTATGTATTGCTTTATGCTTTATCACTCTACCTTCATCTGTTAGACCTTTCAACTGGTTTTCTGTTGGCATCGTGGTGTGCCTAGCTTTGTAGGGGTTGTGTTAAGGACCCTAGGACTGCGCTATTGTACTATTTGTGTGTGGCATTTCTTTTAATTACGCTTATTAATTAAATCAGACGTTACAATTATAATGATGTTTTTATTTAAATTTAATTTTTTATTAAATAGTTTAGGTTTAAGTTTATAATTAGTTTAAAATTTTAGATCAATTATATTATTATTCATGTTTAAAACTTTCATTCTAATTTTAAATTATTTGTAACCCTTAAAAAAATTTAATAAAAATATCAATTTTAATAAAATAGGCTTAAATATCTTTTTGGTCATCATTTTCGTAGTATTTGTCGCAAATGGTTCTCATTTTGACAAAATGTTTAAAATGGTCTTCATTTCTACCGAATATTTAAAATGGTCCTCATTCTCGCAATTCATGTTTTATTTGGTCATTTTCTGTAATGCCGTTTAAATCATTAACAGAACGTTGTACAGGTGGCACGTTATTAGGGTGTGTTACGTGCCACCTGTACAATGCTTCGTTAATGATTTAAACGGCGTTATAGAAAAAAACCAATAAAACACGAATTGCGAAAATGAGGATCATTTTAAACATTCGGTAGAAATGAGGATTATTTTAAATATTTTGTCAAAACGAGGACTATCCGCAACAAACACTACGAAAATAAGGACAAAAAATGTATTTTAGCCAATAAAATATTATAAAATTTAATAAAAGAAATTGGACTAAATTGAACAAAAATAAATAATATAAAGAGAAAATTGGATATAAAACATTGACTCCGACATGTAGTGGTATGCCAATGGATTGAGAGTGGACCCTTTTTCAAAAATAAAATAAAAAATAAAAAAAAGTAAAAAAAAAAACAGAAAAATCACGAAGTGACACATGACAACTATTATTCATTACTATCATTATTTAAATGGACTTAGCAAAACATGAACAAATTGAATAAAATTGATGAAAATTAAAACTTGACTGAACAAAAAGAAAAGAAGGATAAAATCGAACGATGGACAAAATATGTAATTTAACCTATATATTTTCCTATTATGTAAATTATTTGAGATGTTCTATGTCCCTAACCACATTAAGTATAATTATATACTCCTGGGTTGTTTTTGAAGTTAAAATAATTACTTTGCTAACTTTATTTTTTTTAGTGGCAGTTTTTTAAAATTAATATTTTTTATTTGTCAACTTTTTTAAATTATTTTTTAAATAAAATAGTTATGTTTAATTAAATTATACAAAATATTTTTATTTATCTTAAAATTTATAATAATAATCTTTTATTATTATTATAAAAATAAATATATGTTAATTACACAAAAACAATTATGTATATTTTTTCCAACCCATTAACGAAGCCAGGACTGAGTCTACAAAGACTTGGAATCAGCGTAGATCTTTCCATTTATGAACAAAAATAATCTCCCATTAATGTTGACTCATTAGTCATAGAGGTGTCAATTTGGCTCAGCCCACAGGGCTTGGCTCTGACCCATGTGGACAAAAAAAAACTCATATTGAAAAAAAGCCCCCAACAAAGAAATCCACAGGGCCAAAAACTCTACAAAAGTCCTGTGGGCCAGGGCCAACCCATCTGTGGAACAGGCCCAACGAACCGGACTAGCACGATGACCCGAATAGCTCGAACGACCGGACCTGCCGACGACCTCGACAAGAACGACGACTCGAATGGGCCCGATGATCCAAACAGGCCCAACGACCCGGACAACCCCGACTCCCCTAACAATAAGGATAAACTCGGGAACACGGACGGGCCCGACGACATGGACAAGACTGACGACCCGGATGTGCCCGACGACCCAAATGGGCCCGACAACCCAGACGAGCTCGATCACCCAGACGGGCCCAACGATCCGGACAGGCCCTATGACCCAAACGGGCCCGACGACCCGGACATGCCCTACGACCCAAAAAAGCCCGACGACCTGTATGGACCCGACAACCCGGACGTGGCTGTTGACCCAGACGGGCTCGACGACACAAACGGACCCGATAACCCGGATGGGTCCAACAACCCGGATGGGCTCGATGACCTAGACATGCCCTACGACCCAAACGGGACCGACGACCCGGACGGGCCTAACGACGCAAACGAGCCTAACAATCCGACCGAGTCCGATGATCCAAACAGACCAAAGGACTCGTATGGACCCGACGACCCGGATGGGCCCTACGACACAGACTGGCCCGACGACCCAGACAGGCCCGGCGACACGGTCGGGCCTGACGACCTAAATAGGCTCGACAACCCGGACGGGCCCTATGACCCATATGGGCCCTACGACCCAGATGGGCCCAACGACCAGGATAGGCCCAACGACCCGGACATGCCAATGATCTGACAGGCCCAACGACCCGAACGGGCCCGATGATCCAGACAGGCCCAACGACCCGAACGGGCCCGACGATCCGGAGGGGCCCGACGACTCAGATGGGCCCAACGCGCGGGACGAGCCTGATGATCCTAAATTGCCCAACGACCCAAATAGGCTTGTCTGTGTCGTCGAATCGTGCAGGTCGTTAGGCTCGTTGGGATTGTCTAAGTCATCGGGCCCGTTCGGGTCGTCGGGCCCATCCGGGTCTTTTGCCCGTTCGGGTCGTCACGCCTGTCCTTGTCATTGGGCTCGTCCTGGTTATCATGCCCGTCCGCATCGTCGGGCCCATTCGGGTCGTCTGGCCCATTCGGGTCATTGGGCCTGTCTAGATCATTGGTCCCATCTGGGTCGTTGGGCTTGTTCTGGTCGTCGAGCCCGTTCGGATCGTTTGGCATGTCCGGGTTGTTGGGCTCGTCTGGGTCGTCGAGTCCGTTTGGGTCGTAGGACTTGTTCGGGTTGTCGGTCCCATCCAGCTCATCGGGCCCGTCCGGGTTGTCGGGTCCGTCGGGCTCGTCGGGCTCGTCCGGGTTGTCGGGTATGTCGGGCTCGTCGGGCTCGTCCGGGTTATTGGGCCCGTCTGGGTCGTCTATCTCGTCCGGGTCGTCTGGCACGTCCGGGTTGTAGGCCCGTCTTGGTCGTCGGGCCCGTCCTAGTCATCGGGCCCGTCCGGGTCGCTCAACTTGATCTTTGACTCTAGCTTAATGTAGTATTATTTAGAAGGCTAACCCACCTTAGCCCTAGCCCTAACCCACTAGAGAGGGGGCTTTAGGGGCTGGGACTTTTTTTTGGCCCCCTCATTTGGGGGCCCCTAAAAAGGGGCTTTATGAAGAGTGGGCCAAGGCTGGCCCATGGGCTAGGGGCCAAATTGACACCTCGTGAACCATTTCCCTCTCTCACAGATTTTGTCAAGCACTATGATTTCGCACTAATGCATTTCCAGGTTTCCCATAGTTTTACGCCAATTAATATCAAGCGTCCCCCATCCCAATTCACATCACTTATGAAACCAACAATTAAATGAAATTACCCATTCTATTAGGGATTCCCCATGTTCACACCTCCATTTATGATCACAAACACATAATATCAAGCATATAATCACTAAATACAATCCAATAGACATGTCATCCGAAAGGGAATAGCAACACACACAAAATTCACGAAACCACGTCAAAACAGCGTCAGACATCTTGCACCGCCTGGCAGATTTATCTCGCCGCCAAGCAACTCAAAGCAGAACCCAGAAATTGGGACAAAACTGGGGTGCCGCCTGGCGGCACCTTCATGCATGCTAGGCGGTTTCTGTGCAAAAACCCAAAATTTTGTGAAACAGTGTAATTCAGCATAGATTTCATGCAGTTCAATTCATACAATTCATAATGCATTATTCACGAATCGAAACCATTTAAAACAACTCCCCTTACCTCAAATCCTTGCTCCAAATTCGAATATGATGAGTATCTCTAACCCAAAACTTCTATCAACCTTTGCTTCTCCTCCAACAATAGCTTTCACTCTAAATCCCTCTATAGCCAACACCAGTTCACTCAATCTCTCTGCCCAATGACTCCCACGAAATTACAGGTCTTACCTCTCCATTAATTCCTTTCTCTCTGTGTGTTAATACACACTAATTACCCTTTACTCCACCCAAAACGAAAATTAAATAAAAAAGATGATTAAGGCTATTCAATGGGTACTAACCAAGTGTTTTCCAGGTTACCTCTCAATTGGCTGCTAGGGTTCGTAAAACCTTTCATATTCATGCCAAGGAAAATTTGGCAAAAAGAGAGTGAATTTGTTCTTAGCAAGGTTTGAACCCATAACCATCAATTACCAAGTCAAGTGCACAACCAATTCAACAAATCATGTTTCACGATAATTCCTACAATTTTAGGATTTTAATATCACGTCTAGCATTCAAGCATATCATCAAAATAATGCATAATTTAAAATAACACACAATTGGCATACATAGGACTCGAACCCAAGTCCTGTCACATAATCAAAGTACTCTCAACCACTTGAGCTAGTACTTTTCCACATCATAACTTTCTGCATTAAATGTCTTAAAGGTATCTATTACCCGCATTTATTAAATAATTATATAATTAACTATTTAATTTTCTCGGGTCTTACACCGCCGTTCTTCTTAACGGGACTCGCTTACCTGACCTATTATCAAGAAGACTTTCGATACATGGTCTAGTCTAAGCCGGTCACCACACGAACCCAGGCTTTGATACCACTGTTGGGTTTTTGAGAGAGGATCATTAGAGAGATTCAACACCAATGAACATGAGCCCAACCCACACATAAGGGATTGACACCACTCTTAACCCAAAACCTTAAGATGATGGGTTTATGGGCCTTGATCCTTATATGATGCTCAACTTTCTCATTTTTACTCAATGTGGGACTTAAACTCACACTTAGATTCCCAACAATTTGACATGCTTTATATATATATATATAATTTCTTTTCTATTGCAGGCCATAATAGGCAGAGATAGATTTTTTTTTTCAAAATGTAATAAGCATACTGGTTGCTAAATTTTCAAAACTACCAAATGATAATTTGGTTGGAATGGAATCTCATGTTGAAGAATTATCAAAACTTTAGTGTTTGGGGTCAAATGTTCGAGTTGTTGGAATTAGTGGGATGGATGGTATAAGAAAGACAACTGTTGGTCGTGCTTTGTACGAAAGAATCTCTCATCAATATGATTTTCATTATTTTATTGATGATGTAAGCAAACTTTATCGAGATTCTAGAGCATTAGGAATACAAAAACAGTTACTTTCTTAGAGTTTAAATGAAAATAATTTAAAAATTTTCAATGTTTCCGAGGGAACAAGCTTGGTATGGATTAGGTTACGCAATGGGAGCGCTTAGGGATGTCAAAAAAATTTGTACCAGCGGGTATCCACGGATAAAACCCGCAACGGGTATGAAATGGATATTATAAATGGATATTCGTAGGTAATGGGTACGAGTATTTTAATACTCGCATATTAACGAGGCGGGTACGGGTATCATAATATTCGTACCCGTGGATACCCGTACCCACTATACTCTAATTTAAATTAAATAAAAAATAAAAAGAAACATGATTAAAATATGAACATATTGATTTTGAATGAGTCATTTTTTTATCAATTAGTTTTAAAAAAAATCATTTCTTTGTAAAATGTCATTCAACACTATTTAAATGAGTTATTTGAACTTTGTTTAAAATTTATGAATGTTATGTATTGTATTTTTTTTGAATTTACAATTAAAATATGTTCTTAAATGTTTATTTTTAGTTTGTTGCAAATACTTCTGGATACCCGCGGGTACCCGTGGATATTAAAAAATTATGCGGGTACCCACATAACGGATACCCGACGAATTTGGACGGCTACGGGACAAGTATTTATCCAGCGGGTAGGGTAAGAGGGAGCTACTACCCGTATCCTACCCGTCCTGTTGACATCCCTAGTAGGGCTCTTATTATTCTGGATAACGTTGATCAAGTTGGACAGCTAAAAATGTTTACAGGGAGTAGAGTGACTTTGTTACATTACATGAAAGCCTAGATAGAGGGAGCAAAATCATCATAATTTCTAGAGATGAACATATATTAAGGACTTATGGAGTAGATGATGTTTACCATGCCCAACCATTGAACTACACAGATGCTGCTGAACTATTTTCCAAAATGCTTTCCTTAGTGAACATGTAAAGAGTGGATATGAAAGGTTTACTGATTATATACTATCACATGCTCAAGGCCATCCCTTGGCAATTGAAGTATTTGGCAGATCTTTGTTTGATCGAAATGTCTCACAATGAAGAAGTGCATTGGCTAGGCTAAAGGAAAACAAAAGTAAAGATATAATAGATGTGTTGCGAATAAGTTTTGATGAGTTTGATGATTCAGACAAGGAAATATTCCTTGATATTCCTTGCTTCTTCAATAGAAAAATGTGCGAAATGTGAAGGAAGCTCTAGAATTTCGTGGATTTCATCATGAATATGGTCTACAAGTTCTCATTGAAAAATCACTGATAACATATATTTGTGAGTTTCGTGAGATGAATATTTGGCTGATTAACATGCATGATTTGTTGGTAGATTTGGGCAAGTGTATTGTTGGAGAGTAATCACCTAAAGAGCCAAGAAAGTGGAGTAGATTGTGGAATTACAAAGATCTCCAGAATGTTATGTTAAACAATATGGTAAAACAGTTTGAGCTTAAAATTGTAAGTTGTCTTTTTTCTACAATCTGAATATACTTTAAAAGAGTTAACAATTGTTTGCATTTGTGTAGACGACATAAAATCTTGAAGCCATAGTTGTTGACCTATGGCCTAATGAATTTCAAGAAACAACAATAAGAGTTGACGGTCTATCAAAAATGAGTCATCTGCAGTTGCTCAAGCTTGAGGGAGTGAATTTTTGTGGTAGCCTCAATCATCTTTCCAATGACTTAGGATATCTTGCGTTGGAGAAATATCCTTTCAAGTGTTTGCCTCCTAGTTTTCAGCCGGACAAACTTGTGGAGCTGTCCCTCGTTAACAATAACATAAAAAAACTATGGGAAGCCACAAAGGTAGTGTAAATCATTGTTCTTGTTCTGTATTGTTTTTGTTTAAATGAACAAGTAAAAAAGAAGACCCTCTTCCAATAATTTCTTCTGCAATTATTGAATTAAAGTAACAAAAGGAAGACCAAGTGTCATTGCTAATTTCGTCTCCTACTTTTTGCCTTTACTGTAGCCTCTACACAACTTGAGACGTTTATATCTCTCTGGTTCCAAAAATCTGATCAAGATCCCAAATTTAGTTAAGGTCAGAAATCTTGAAACGCTATGTCTTGAAAGATGTATACAACTGAAACAAATGGATCCATCTATCGGTCATTTAAGAAAACTTACATATTTGAATTTGAAAGATTGTACAAGTCTAACCAAGTTACCACATTTTGGAGAGGCCCTAAATCTTGACTGGATAGATCTGGAAGGATGTATAAATATAAGGTAGATCGATCCATCCACTGGTCATCTCAGAAAGCTTTTTATTTTTTTCAATTTGACAAACTGCAAAAGTCCGGTAAGCTTACCCAACAGCATATTAGTCCTCAATTCTCTTCAAATTCTGAGCATCTCAGGCTGCTCAAAATTGTATGATATCCAGTTATTAGATGAACCAAGGGATGAGTATTTGAAGAAGCATTGTATAGGTGAAGCTCCTAATCATTCCCAATCAACGATCTCATCCATGAAAATGTGGCCTTTATCTTTGTTATATTCCAGATCATTTAAAGATTCACCGTGTCCTTTGCTGCCTTCCTTGCTTGGCTTTTCATATATGCGTCAACTTGATCTTAGTTTTTTTGCAAAAATTAAACAAAATACAAGTAAACTGTTTTTTATCTTTAGTTCTTTATATTATTTTTTTCTACTTTTTAGAAAAAGAAATTTGGAAAATTGGTGTCATGCAATGAAGAAAACTATTTTTTATAATTTTTAAAATAAAATATTTATGAATAGTAGAAAATAATATCCTTAAGCAAAAGACCGAAGTTAGGTGTAAAACAAAAACGTGTTCAATATTAAAAGATAATATAAGAAAAAGGGAACGAATAAATAAAAAAGGATAATGGCAGTAACATACCTTCTAAACTTTTCAATTCCTCTTATATTAATCTCACCCTCTCATTTTGTATATTATAACTACCTTCTCAGTTTTTTTTTTCTTTTCTCCTTTTCTAATTTTTTTCAAGAGATAATAAAAGAGGTGTGTGGGTGGCAATGAGAAATAGAGAGGAAGGGTAGAGAATATCTTTTTTTTTTCTTTTTTCAAAAATTAAAGTTTGAAAATCTTTGAAGAAAATCTTATTTTACCTTTTTTTATTTACCATTAACTAAAACATTTTTTTACTTTTTTTTACTGAAAATAAATTTATTCACCCGGACGAATTGGGTGTTGACACAGTTAAAATAGTTGTGTGAACTCCCTTCAAGAACTAAGTCGTCATCACTACTCAACTCAGTACCTTTCTTTTTTTGGAGGATGTTGTAACATCCCGATCGAATATTACTAATTTAATTAAAATATAATAAGATATCATTAAATAATCGTATTTAATTATTCATCTTACTCAAAAATGCGCGGAAAATTTTTATCTTTATTAATCGCGCCAAATGAAAACAAATTCCAAACCAATATTCAATTAAAAGAGTACAACTTCAAGTTCCTATTCCACTGAAAATGAATGAGATAAATATAACTCTTTAAAAAAAATGTCCATGTAAGCCCTCTCTCAAGCTCTACTCTTCAACAGCTTCACCTGCAACATCCTTTGCTCCCATGTAACAAGTTACACGATCATCGCCAAACACAAACAGATAGGGTGAGCTTAAAATAAAAGAAATAACTACAGTATAAAAGAAAACAACCCCACAAACCCCGATTAACTAACTTAATCTGAACACCCTCTCAAAAGTACCACCTTTGGGCACTAGCCCCCCTCCCACGGTTGTCACTATGAGCATTCAACTTCTACACCCTCTGATAATTCCTTTAGTTGATACTTGCCACCATTGTGTCTACTCGCCCCTCCGACTATAGGGCACCACTTGTAGTCCACACGTGGGAATGATCTTTTGACAGACTATAATCCACAACACCAAGTGGAGTTCCCCAATACGAACTGCAATCTGTATTTGTCCCTGGACTAACAAACGCGTCGGCTAACACTGAAGAGCAATCATCTAGGACCCATCCATACGAGTCACGATCTCGCACACTCACACTAGACTTCCACAACCACCAGGCTACAAGGTGACTTGCTGCCATACCTATCGGCCACAACCGATAGAGCACGTGCGGGAACCATTGCTATGGATCATACACCGTAACGCTAGGCGAAGTTCCCAAATACGAACATAGTTCGTAACGTCCTAAGACTACTAAACTCGTCAACTATTTACTGAGCAGGCCAATCTATCTGGACCCATCCATACTGGTCACAACCAACACACTCACCAACCCGAGCTCAACTCAAGGGTTCCTCGTGTTCATCCGCCATCTCGAGCTCAACTCGAGGGATGCCATTCCGAGCTCAACTCGAGGAATGCCACATGCTTAACCCATATCCCGAGCTCAACTCAAGGGATACGTTCCGAGCTCAACTCAAGGAACACCAGCAATTCCACCTTTGAAGCATCACCAAAAGCCTTGTAGATTACGCATGTAGAATCCAACAACTCAAGGCTGTAACATCAAAATCGCTTGGCAGGGGACACGTACCGCCAGGCGCTGCCAGCTTCCAGACCGCTTGGCGGGTGACGCGTACCGCCAGGTGCGTAACGCCTCAGATTTCTTCCTAGCTGCAGATATCGCGTGGCGAGACCACCCTCACCGCCAGGCGCACAAGTTTCCAGGTGCCATTGTGGTAGCAGGTATCGCCTGGCGGGAAGCTCTCTGCCGCCAGGCGCCCTAAGTCCAAACAACCCACTGAATCACCGCTATCGCCTAGCGGTTTGCATATTACCGCCAGGTGCCATGACAGTATTTACGCGATTCTGGTTTCTGCTCCAGTCCAAGCACAATTGCTCGCATCATACTCATCTGGTCATTTTCCCAAGGTCTTATAACTTAGTTGGTTACTAACGACGGTGAAGTTTAATTACCAACACCTAACTTGATAGTAGTGCATATCCTACTACTACCATCAAAATTACCAAGTCAAGCTTCATCCCTTCAAATCATATTATTACTCTTAGAGTCCCTACCCTTAAGTTACTTTTAAGTTTGTTACCCCTGATAAGGAATCCTCATCATAGTCTAATGCCAACACTGTTGATACCATATTCCTTATTACACAATCTCCTTTGCCTCAATGCTTTGTTCTATTCTATGCTTACCAACCCAAAGTTTATCCAATGAACTCGTACAAGCAAATGTTCTTATCCCTAAATGGTTTTCCACAATTCATCAAAACACCTAATCCTGCAACTCTGGTGTGGCGCCTGGCAGCAAACGGGGTGCCACTAGGCGGTTCCTGCAATCCCAGGCACCCAACAATTCGTCCTGCACCTGTGAACTTCAACCCTTTAAAATCCTCCATTCCTTGCAATTTATATTAATTCCCAAGTGAATTCATTCACTTTCAATTTCATTTATTCCCTAACTCAGATGATCAACAATTTCCAATGCAATTGAACCACCCATTATGCTCATGATATCACTACTTCCAAATTTCAAACCCTAAAACGAGAATGGTGCCATAATCATCCAATCTCCCTCCTTACATAATAATTTCATAATAATTCACTCCCATTTAATTATCTTAAGAGTTAAACACCTTTTCCACCAATTAGAATTCACCCAAGAAGGCCAAAACACTAAAATTGAGTCAAAATTGTCTTGCGTCGCCTGGCAGGTGTTCATCACCGCCAGGCAATTCATACAGAACCCAGAAAACTGGGCAAGCCACATGCGTCGCCTGGCGGCTAGGGATGTGCCACCAGGTGGTTCCTTCCTCAGGAACTCAAAATCACCAAACCAAGATGAGTCGCCTTACGGCTATGCATAGTCCACCAGACGGTTTCTGGAAATTTTCCAGAAACGCCACAATTCAAGCAAAAACAGATTATATCCATGCATTTCATACTACATATCATGCAATTATTCACACACAAAATCAATAACGAGTAAAACTCCCATAACATGGATCTTTTCGCTTAAAAGCTTGAACGACTCTTGATTCTTCCTAATTTCCAATAGCCTCCCTTGATTCTCCTCAACTCAGCCTCAATGGTTCACTCACCACACTCTCTACACTCTGATTTTCGTCTCCCTCAACCAATTCATTAAAACCAACTACAAAATCTCTCTCTTTTTCACTTAATTGGTCTCTAATTAGTGTCTTAATGTGAGTTTAATGTGGCAAAACGAAATTGGCTTAAAGTATATGATAATTACCATTCAATTGCTCATTAAGAACTATTTTCCAACCCCTCTTGGCTGCTACATCTGCTAGGGTTTACACTACCCTTTCATATTCAAGCCAAAACTAAGTTTGGCAAAAATAAAGTTTAATTTGGGTTCTCCAAGGCTTGAACCCACAACCATGCCAATGCCAAATCAAAGCTAACCATCAAGCCAATTCATGTTTCTTGCTAACTAAAATAGTCCAATGATTATATATATCATTCCACAACATGATCACATATATAAAAATATAAAATCAGATAAATAAAACATAAATGGCATACATAGGACTTAAACCCAAGTCCTCTGATTCCATGAACACCACATTTCATTCATATGTTGTACATTTCACACTTTATAGGGGTATACATACTCAATTACGTTCCATGCTTTGTTCATCCATATATAATCATACAATTAACCACCCTGAAACCATTCATACTATAAAGCATACCATCACTTATAATTCCATGCATTTGGCACCAAATCATAACCATCATGATCATGCAATACTCGATCATTGTGACATCATCAATAGTGGCCTTTTTCACGCACTTATACCATCATACATTAAAGCTAACATATATAGATTTATATATTCAACATGGCTCAACAAGTACTACCAAACAACATACTCATTAGTTATACACACACACACACACACACACATATATATATAACCCTTCTCATTGACGTAAGTCAAGGTTTAAACACACAACCATACATAGGACTCGAACCCAAGTCCTTTCATAGTAACCAAGTACTCTCAACCACTTGAGCTAGTACTATTCCTTATCTTTTCTTTCCACATTAATTAACTTAGGGATTCCCGCCCTCGCATTTACTAAATAAATATTTATTTATTTATTTATTTAATTTTCCCAGGTCTTATATTAGTAGAACGAATGGAGGATTATATATTTACAATTTCCCAGAATTAGTTGAGGTAGAACGCTATAGAAGCATGGGATTTTCATGGATGATAAAAATTATTTAGGTGTATTCATGATTCTTCCTTCATTTCTTTCTCACTATTTCTTTGTTTTTTGTATGTAACCAGAACTAACCTAAAACTTGTGTTTGTGGTGCTACGAGAACCACCGATACAATTATTAAACCAACGGACACCAAGGATGGCCTCTTATTATTTCAAGTATCATTCCAGGAAGTGAAATACCAAAGTAGGTCTATAATCAACATATGGGTATAGGCAGTATAATAACCATAGAAGCATCTACCCCTATGTAGCAAGTTGGCAGCTTTTGTTGTGTACTATTCTCAACTCGTCCAAGAGGAACAAGTTTAAAGATTTGTCTGGAAACAAAAACATATCGTATTTTTGATGTTGTTATTCCGATGAGTCTGCATGAAGATGTTGGCATAGAGCAAATAGATCACATTGGCTTATTCTATTTTGGTACCATCACTAAATTTTGAAAATTGGAAGTTCACGATCAAACAAACATGGTTTTGCTGTTGAGGTGGAGAAATATGGATATCATTGGGATACTTACCTAAGGATGAATCATTGGGGAAATTTATCAGCTAAAAAATGCATGTTTTCTTCAATTTGAAGGAAACAAGTTGCAATTGTATTTTAGCTCTCACTACACTTCTATCTAGTGAAGACTTGAAGGCATTGTTGAAGATGGGAGGAAGAATTGCAATGACATAACCAAACATTGCAAATAGGAAAAGCTGGACAGGAATTCAAATTCATTGTGTCTTTTGGAATTGATAGTCCTATCATCTCTCCACTATTTTCAAAAACTAAATTTTATGGTTTGATAAGGTAATATACATGGACTTCAATACTATTATTTTAGGAAAATAAAATTGTAACTAGCTATTTCGCCAACATTATTGTAAGGAACATATTTATTTGGTTTTCTAATTTATCTCCTATCGTGTAAATAGCTCAAACAATCCCACTACACAACAATAAAAAAAATGAATAACAACCATAATGAAGAAATCCAAAGGAACAATTTAATGGTTAAAAAAGAAGAGTAACAAAGAAAATACAGATAAATTAACTGGATTCAATTGAAGTGTTAACAAACTTCAATTTACATCTACGGTCAGAAATCACTATTAATAGAAATTACAACTCAATTTTTCTTAAAGAAGGTTGGTTACAACAATTTATACATAAATCGTCTGGTCTCATGTGAGAATCCACCAAAGTTTCATATTGACTGATACGAAGAAGGGAAAAGTAGGAAACTACTATTATTTTGTATTTTTCTCAACAACTCATCCTTGTAACCAGTGGTAGGCCTTAGTAAGGTGGGGTAGCCTTGACCCCAACTCTGTCATCTGATTCATTGCTTCTTAAACTTCTTCCTCCCATAATAGAGATAATGCCAATGTTGTTGGTGATTAAGTAGGATACAATTGTTCCATATCCTTTATTTAAGTATAAGGTGAAGATGGTGTAGTACGCATGTGGAAGAAAGAAAGTCTTATCACGCTATGTTGTGACATGTGGAGAATGGAATCTAGTGACTTTGTATAGAGATCCACCAAAATAATTGGGCAAGATCCGTCACTCTTTGTGGGAACATGATTTACAAATTATTCAGCCTTTATCAAAAGAGAATGTCTTCTTGTACATCCAAAATTTCTTCTGCACCTCCAAAAAAATTCAAATAAAATAGAAACTAATATATATATATATATATATATATATATATATATTAAATAAATAAATAAAAATACATATAAAATAAATAAATAAAAAAATAATCTAAATTAAAAATATTAACACTTTAAATTAAGAAAAAGAATATATATATTGTACTCACCAAGAGGGTAACAGTAGTCAGGTGAGGGGGGAGATGTGAAGGAAATGTCGGCATAAAACTGATGTGTTAGGGGCCATGTAGAGGAGTTACATTGTATTAAAGCTGGTGTGGTGGTAGGCATCGTCATAAAACCGACAGGGTGGTAGAGTAGAGAAGAAGATTTGTGTCGTCATGAAACCGACAGGGTGGTAGAGTAGAGAAGAAGATTTGCGTCGTCATGAAATCGACATGGTGGTAGTGCATAGAAGAAGATTTGCATTGTCATAATGGTGCAGAATAGAAGAATGGCGTCGTCGTACAAGCTGACATGGTGATGAAGAAGTCATAAGGTCGGGCAAAGAAGGTTGATATTAACTGGTTAATAGTCTTTGGGTGGGGTCGATTTGTTAAGATTGTAAAGATGAGATATGTAATTATTTGGTTATTATTTAGTTTGATGGGATATTGTGGCTAAAATTTTGGAAGATATTGAGGATTATCTTTAAGTTTATCTTGTATATCTACAAATTTGTAACTGATTATTTGTAACTCATTACTCTAGTATAAATAAGAATGTTACTCCAATGGTCAAGGGACAAATTGTTTTTTACCTAAGCAAGTCTTAAGCTAGGGTTAAAAATATTTCTTTCTTTTTGTTTTTGGTTAAGGATTATCTAGCACTTTTCCTAACTAGGACATATATATATATATATA
>Ga0214543_1006064_pt1 | contig 21774 bp, 20 predicted proteins | sample CNSS2metaG_FD_160094 | JGI IMG/M metagenome (GOLD analysis project Ga0214543, IMG submission 160094) | Root nodule microbial communities from cowpea collected in UCLA plant growth center, Los Angeles, California, USA - CNSS2 | ecosystem: Host-associated > Plants > Roots > Nodule | place: USA... | reverse complement strand
ATTGTACCAATGTTTTATGAGAAATACTCAACTACCTAATCACTTCCCAAAGTAACTTTTGATGTTCAGATTGGATCATCAGAAGTGAAATATGGATCCATATGTCTGGTAAAACAAGATCAAGTTTTGTGGTTGTAGGTCCAAATCTAGGCCCCCGGTGTCTGCATTGTTTGTTGAGTTTATTAAGATTGATATTTAAGGCTTATAAAGACCTCACTCCTTTCATATTTTTCTTTCATATGTACCTGTTGCATGAGCAGAAGAGGAACCTGCTCAGTGAGAGTTGTTCGGGATATTATTGGTGGATCTTCTGAAGATTGACTCATGGATAATTTCTGTTCCTGTAGAGAACAAATAAGATGAGTTAGGCACAAGCATCACCTTACCATGTAGTCCGCAATCTCCTCAGTTGGCTTCTCCTTGGTTGATACATGTCAGCTTGGACCCAGGGGGAGTTACCTGAAGAAGAGTCTCCGAAGCTCAAGTAAGTCAAAACTCTCAAAAGGTCAAATCAGTGATTAATAAATGCGTACCTTTAATTATTAGGGTCCACGCGTATTTATAGAGCATTAATGATGTCTGATTACCTCATGGGCCAGGCCTTGACTTGGGCTCTAGCTTGGGCCATGAGTGGGCCTGGGCCCTAACCTAGGCCCTTAAGACCTATTGAACGCAGGGGCTTCTATTTTCACTAAGTTTATTGGAGTTGTCGGCCTAGACTTCAATCTTATCGGGTCTGCTAGAGTAGCCGGCCTGGACCGGCTACCTACCTCGACGGCTTATATTGGTTACATGAGGTGTAGGTTATTCTTCTAGATGTATAGGTTAAAACCGGTACAAGTTAGGCTGAATACTTGGCTGCCTTGATATATGCATTGTTTACTTATTTGGTGGAGTTTGGCTAGGTGTGGTACACTAGTCCCCCAACCTTGTTCGATATGAGTTATCGGTCAAGGGTGATATGTGTTGATATGCTAGCGGAACCGGCTAGGTGTGGTACACCAGTCCCCCAGCCTTGTCCGATATGAGTTGTCGGTCAAGGGTGATATGTGTTGATATGCTAGCGGAACCGGCTAGGTGTGATACACCAGTCCCCCAGCCTTTAAGTGTGATGAACAGTGTTAAGGCTAAAAAGTGGTAACCGTCTGAAGGTAGGTGAAGGGGTGTCAGGGGTCAAATCAATACGTCTTGGCGCCGTCGTTTTTTTTAAAAGTCGTATCTTTCGCAATGATGGTGTCGATTGGTTTGGGGTATTATTTTGGCGGGAAAAGTTTTCGTCGTTTGGGATCCTGGACTATAAATATAGGTTTCTATACGGGTGAGGGGTTACTTGGTTCATTTGCGAGAGTTTTACATTCAGAGGTCTTGTGTGCGCATCATACTGTCCGACTAGTTCCCAAATTCAGCCGACATCTCCCCGTAAACACGAAAACAGGTATATCTAGTAGTGATAGTATGTCGTTATCTACGTCTAGTAGTAGTGAGAGTACGAAATCGGAGAGAAGTAGGGGTAGACAATTTGATAAAGAGGGTACAAGTTATGGGGGCATGACAAGTGGGATTCCAATGGAGACTGTAAGGGAGGTTCGAGAAGATCCCCCTGAAGAGTTGGCGGAAAGTGACTGGCCGGCAAAAGGTGGCTATGGGTGGGCGGCTGCCGACGTCCGCAACCAGTCATCCCTGTTTCGGTGGTCTCGTCTACTGAACTCTTGCCTAAACTACACACCTGTCATCTCCAAGGGTGTCAGTGGGGACATTGTTTCCCTGGAGAGGGTTAGTGCCATCGACCGGGTATGTCATGGGCAGGAGGGTGCTACCGAGAAGTTTTTCTACATGTATATGTGCCATTTCTCTCAACTTCATGTGCGATTGCCGTTAGACGGATTCACTATGGGCGTATTGCGGGCATTGAATGTGGCACCTATGCAACTACATCCGAATAGTTGGGCCTACTTGTAGGCCTTTCGCATCTTGTGCCAGTCCTTATATTTGGAACCCACTCCTTATGCTTTTTTGTATTTTTACGATACCAGACCCCGACGGCCGGCTACTTGGTTATCTTTGATAAGTCGCCCCAGTATTAGCAGACTGGATGCCTTTTCCCAGTCTTTCAAGCATTTCAAGGACGGGTACTTCAAGGTTGTCGTCATAGAAGGAGGCAAAGCTCATTTTTTGAATGCAGATGGGAGTACCAAATTTCCTTTTAGTTGGACAAGCAATCCTTCTCGGTATAAAGACATGGGGATGGATGAGTTGTCGGCTGGTGATAAGGAGGTGGTGGAGATCTTGTTGAAGTTTGTTGATAAGTTGCCCACTAAGGGCCTAGTTAGAGTTTATTATTCGGTGCATCTGATAATAGATATCGAAGGTATCTGTTTATTACTTAAACTGTGTTAATAATTCTAAGTTGTTTTGATCCGTATTGTAATGTATTATTGTAGGGCATATGGCGCAGTCTGGAAAGAAAAACTTAGCACTTTTCCAAACGCTGAGGAAAGAGATGGCCGCTAAGGCCAAGGCAGCTGGGAAGACTGATGTTCCCAACTTGCAAGAGTCTGTGGTGGAAGTGCATGTGCACGACGGGACGAAGAGGAAGGCTGAGTTGCCGCCTCGACCCGGGAAGGGAAAAGACGTGAAGAAAGTAAGGGCGGTCTTGCTCGGGACGGGGTCGGCTGGTGGGGCAGGGTCAGCCAGTGGAGAGAAAGGGCCGGAATCTGGGTTGATTGAATTGCCGGAGATATCCGTGAGGAAGGACATTTCAATTACCCTCCCGAATACCGTTGTAAATTCTATTGACGGCATGGATGCGTACCACCTTGTGAGGATAATGGTCGAGTTTGGAAGCAAGGCTTTAGTGTTGAGCCGGCGTGTGGGGTCTCTTTACTAGAGGGAAGTGTAGGAGGGGGGCTGGGAAAAGGTGGAGGAGCTGCAGGGGAAGGTGGACAAGTTGGAGGAGGAAAAAGCTGCGTTGGAGAAGGCAATGGAGAGTTGGGATGCGGAGAGAAAGAGGTTGGTGACTTGGAGGGTCCGTTGCTTGGATTCTAAGGAGAAATTGAATAAGAGAATACGGGAATTGGAAGAGGACTATGATGACTTGAAGGATAAGTATGATGGAGCTGTTGGTGAGCTTGATGACCTGAAGAATAGCATTATACAGGAACACATCAACGGTTTTGAGAAGGGATTGCGTCAAGCGGCTTTTTTCCATCAGGATGTGGACGTAACGGATTCAAGGTTCGATGTGAATAAGGATGTTATTGACGGGAAGTTGGTCCAGGAGGACGAGGACAGTGGGAATGAAGAGGCGTAGGAGAAGGTGGCGAAGGAGGAGAAGAAGGCGGGCGATTCCGAGGAGGCACCTGTCGCAGCAAACTAGGATTTTGATCTTAATTGATCCAAGAATATTATTCAAGCCTATATCTGTAATATTTGTTACATTTAGCTACATTGGTACATTATTGCACTTGTGTTTAAATGCGATTAAGATTGTGTATGTTATTATGTATGTTGTGTTTTAACGATATGTGGTGTATGTGTGATACGAACGATTGTATGTTAAGGGTGTTCGACCGAGGCCGATTACTTATGGTAATGGTTGGGAACTTGATCAAATGAAGCGCTAATTATGGGTGTTCGACCCAGGCCGCTTACTTGGGGTAAGGGTGGGGAACTTAAACGAATTAATCATAAGATAAGGGTGTTCGACCTAGGCCGCTTACTTGGGGTAAGGGTGGGGAACTTAAACGAATTAACCATAAGATAAGGGTGTTCGACCCAGGCCGCTTACTTGGGGTAAGGGTGGGGAACTTAAACGAATTAACCATAAGATAAGGGTGTTCGACCTATGCCGCTTACTTGGGGTAAGGGTGGGGAACTTAAGCGAATTAACCATAAGATAAGGGTGTTCGACCCAGGCCGCTTACTTGGGGTAAGGTGGGGAACTTAAACAAATTAACCATAAGATAAGGGTGTTCGACCTAGGCCGCTTACTTGGGGTAAGGGTGGGGAACTTAAACGAATTAACCATAAGATAAGGGTGTTCGACCCAAACCGCTTACTTGGGGTAAGGGTGGGGAACTTAAATGAATTAACCATAAGATAAGGGTGTTCGACCTAGGCCGCTTACTGGGGGTAAGGGTAGGGAACTTAAACGAATTAACCATAAGATAAGGGTGTTCGACCCAGGCCGCTTACTTGGGGTAAGGGTGGGGAACTTAAACGAATTAACCATAAGATAAGGGTGTTCGACCCAGGCCGCTTACTTGGAGTAAGGGTGGGGAACTTAAACGAATATAAAAGAAACACATGAAAAAGTCGTATAGTTGGGAACCCTTCTTTTTATTTATTGAATAGGGGTGCCTCGTTAAAACCTCCCTGGCCAAAACCCTCCTTAGGGAAAAAAGACCAGGTGAGGAAAAAGAGTACACCCGGGGTTACAAGTATTGGTTCGATTACAATATACGTTCAACTGAAGTAGAACTTGAGGTGGGATACATTCCAGGTGTTGGGAATCTCTTCCTCAGATAAATGTTCTAGGCGATATGCTCCTCCTCCTGCATCTTCGCGTATACGGTACGGGTCGTCCCAATTGGCGGAGAACTTGCCATCCTTCTTTCTGGCACTGCTGGCCATTCTCCATACTAGGTCCCCGATGACGAACGGTCGTGGACACAGATTTGCATTATATTTCTTGGCAGCTCGTTGTTTGATAGCTAAATTGCGTATCTGGGCTTTTTCTCTGAGTTCGGGTAGAAGGTCGAGATGTAAGGCCATGTTCTGGTGATTGTGGGTTGGGTCGTACAGTTGTCGGCACAGGGATGGTTCGCCAATTTCTACTGGTATCATGGCGTCTGCGTCGTAGACTAGACTGAATGGGGATTCGTTTGTTGATGATTGAGGGGTGCATTTGTAAGCCCATTGTACTTCTATTAATTCTTCGGGCCATCGGCCTTTGGCGGTATCCAATTGCGCAGCTCCATGAGGATAACTTTATTTGCCGCCTCTGCTTGTCCATTGGTTTGTGGATATTCTACAGAACTTGTGATGTGCTTGATGCCTAGGCAAGTGTAAAATTTGGCTAACTCTTTGTCAATAAATTGTCAGCCATTGTCTGTGATGATAGTATGTGGCACGCCATATCTGCATATAATGTCCTTCCACACAAATTGTTGAACTTGTTGGGCCGTGATGGTAGTGAGCGGCTTGGCTTCTATCCATTTAGTGAAGTAATCGATGACTACAATTAGGAATTTTACCTGCCCCTTGCCGGGTGAAAAGGGGCTGAGAATGTCCATTCCCCATTTAGCGAATGGCCATGAGGATAGTATGTGGTGTAGTTGTTCTTGTTTATGGTGAATAAGGTTGCCATGTTTCTGACATGGTTTGCATTTTGTGACATGATCCTGACAATCTGCTTCTATGGTCGGCCAGAAATATCCGGCCCTGAGAACTCTGGTAGCCATGGTGCGTGCGCCGGAATGATAACCACAAATGCCTTCGTGTAGCTCTTTGATAATATATTGCGCTTGTTCTGCCGTGACACACTTAAGGAGGGGTTGGCCATATCCGCGTTTATAGAGGTCATCGCCTATCATAGTGTACCTGGCGGCCTTAGCTAGCCAATTTTTGTTCGCGTCTAGAGGGGGGTTGCCAGTTTTGAGGTACTGGATGTAAAGGGTGGTCCAGTTTTGGCTTTCAGAGGGGGTGACGTCGCTGGCTGGGGTGTGGGTTAAATTTTGACAAGTGTGTGTGATGGAAGGCGTGGACAGTGTTTGTTGTAGTAAGGATCGGTGACGGTTTTTTAGCTTGGTGTTGGCCAGTTTGGAGAGAATATAGGCCCTGATGTTATCGGTCCTTGGGATGTGTTCGATGTGGACTTGTTCGAAGGCGGATTGAATGACTGCTCGGACTAGATGGTAATACTGCAGGAGGATGGGGTCTTTGATCTGGAACTCGTCATTTAGATGGCGTACAGTGAGTTTGGAGTCGGTTTTGCATGTTAACCTCTTGACGCCTACCTCACGGGCTAGGGAGAGGCTGGCGAGGATGGCTTCGTATTCGGCTTGGTTATTTGACGTCTTGAAGGCAAAGTGAAGGGATTTTTCAATGAGGATGTCGTTGGGGCCTTCTAAGACGATGTCGGCACCGGCACCCCTTGGATTTGAGGAACCATCTACATGAAGCGTCCATTGGTCCTCTATAGGTGTGTGTTGTAGGTCGTTGACGAAGTCTAAGAGACACTGGGCTTTAATGGGGCCGTGGGGTTCATAACGGATGTTGAATTCTGACAGTTCGACGGCCCATGATGACATGCGTCCGACTAGATCTGGTTTTTGCAATATTTTTTGGATTGGGTAGTCGGTTTTAACGGTTATGGTGTGGTTTTGGAAATATGGGCGGAGGCAGCGTGCCGCATGGACCAAAGATAGGGCCAACTTTTCTACCATCTGATATCTGGTTTCAGGATCTTGCAACGTTCTGCTCACAAAATACACTGGATGCTGCGTGCCTTCTATTTCTTGGACGAGTGTGGCGATGACGGTATAATCGGTGGTTGTAATGTATACAAGCAGGGGTTGATGGGTGTCCGGCTTGTGGAGAATAGGTGGGGAGGTTAGGGTTATTTTTAGTTTTTGGAAAATTTGTTTACAATCATCAGTCCACGTGAACCGGGTGGAATTTTTTAGGAGTTGGATTACGGGTTGGGTTTGTTAGGCTAGTTTGGGTAGGAAGCGGGAAATGGCTGTGAGACGGCCAATGAAACGTTGGACCTCTTTGATAGTAGTGGGGTTGCGCATTTCGATGATGGCCTTGCATTTTTCAGGGTTGGCCTCTATACCGCGTTGGGTTAACATAAAACCAAGGAATTTACCCCGATCAACGCTGAATACGCACTTGTCGGGGTTTAGGCGAAGTTTGTACTGGCGTAGTGCGGAGAAGACTGCCGACAGATCCTCGGCATGTTAGCGATGACTTGGGGACTTGACAACCATGTCGTCGACGTATACTTCGACACAGTGTCCCATTAGGTGGCTGAAAACCTTGTCCATGAGTCGTTGGTAAGTCGCTCCGGCGTTTTTGAGGCCAAAGGGCATGACCTTGTAGAAGTAATTGGCATCGTCCGTGATGAAGGCGGTTTTATGCATGTCTGATGCGGCCATGGGAATTTAGTTATACCCAGAATATGCATCCAGGAAACTAAGCACCTTGTTCCCTGCTGCGCCGTCCACGAGTCGATCAATGTTGGGTAAGGGGTAAGCGTCACGAGGGCAAGCCTTGTTCAGGTCCGTGTAGTCTACGCACATCCGCCATTTGCCATTGGCTTTCTTCACCAAGACAACGTTAGAAAGCTAAGTGGTGTACTGAGCTTCTTCTATAAATCCTGCGCTTAGTAACTTGTTGGCTTCGACCTTGGCTGCTTAGCGACAATCTTCGCCAAGCTTGCGTTTTTTCTAGGATACATAGCGGGCTTCTCTATATATGGATAGTTTGTGGGATGCGACCTGGGGGTCCACTCCAGGGAGGTCGGCCGCTGACCAGGCAAAAAGATCAGTGTTGTCGATGAGGATGGATGGGATGGTGGCACGCTCGTCAGAATTTAAACCGGTGCCTAGGTTAATAGAGTGACCATTGGGAAGCTCTAGAGGGGAGGTGTCCTCAACTGGCTCGAGGCGAATGTCCCGGCCTATTCTAGGGTCAAGATCCTCGCCGGATAGGGCTATGCTGGAGCCAAGGGGTCGTTCGATATGGTTGGTTTGTTGGATTGGGAGTTGTGGGCGCAAGCTGGCCATGTAGCATTCGCGTGCCAAGCGCTGGTCATAGTGGATTGTAATGATGTCGCCGGATGGGGCAGGGAACTTCATGGCTAGGTGAGGGGTGGAAACGACGGCGCCGAGAGTATTGAGGGAAGGACGGCCCAACAGGATGCTGTAGGATGTTGGCGCGTCGACGATAAGGAAGCGGATTGGGATGGTTTTAGTCTGGGTCCCCTCCCGAAAGACGGTGTGGAGGTCGATATAGCCCCGGGTGGATACCTGTTCACCGGAAAAGCCATATATTAGCTCGTCATATGGGACCATGGCGGTGTCAGGAAGTTGAAGTTTCTGGTAGGTGGCTCAGTAAAGAATATCAACGGAGCTGCCTTGATCAACGAGGACTTTTTTGACAGCGTAATTTTCAATTTCAACGGTGATAACCATGGGGTCATCTTGTTGATGGTCGAGGCCGTGAAAGTCATCGTCTGTGAAGACGATGGGAGGCATACGACGTCTGTGGTGGGAATGGGTGATGTGGTTGATAGATTGGATATGGCGGAGGTGTCTTTTTCTGGCAGAGGAAGTGGATCCTCCGCTAGCAAAGCCACCAGAGATGGTGTTAATAGTGCCACGTAGGGGAGGGTCGGCAGGGGCGCTGTCGGTGCGGGCTGGCTCCGGTTCTTGGTTGGTGGGTTAGGCGGGGTGTTTGTCGTGACGGGAGTCATGTGGTGGACGTCTGTGATCGGGTCGAGGAGGATGGCGGGATCGAGAGGAGGAAGAATGGTCGTCTCTACGGGTGAAGCGGCGAAAGTGGCCAGCACGGAACAGTTCTTCTATTTTATCTTGGAGTGCTTTGCATTCTTTTATAGTGTGGCCATGGTTGCGATGGTAGCGGCAATATTTGGTCATATCGGCATTGGGGGTGTGATTGTCTTGCGTGGTGGAGGGATTAGATCAGCTTGGAGGGCTTCGTCGAGGATGCGGGAGCGGGCTACGGTAAGGGGGGCGTATCTGGTGAAGCTAGGTTGGCGGGGTTCGCGTGGGCGGGTATCAGGACGTGGGTTAGGCCGTGGGGTGGGGTTGGCGGTGGTGGCTGCATAGTCGTTGCAGAATTTGGTGTGAAGGGTTTGCATTTCCTCCATGCGGACATAGTCAGCTGCACGCAACTTGAGCTCGTGCATGGAGGCAGGTGGGTGGAGATAGACGTTGTTGGCAAAGGGGCCAGGTTGTAAGGTAAAGGCCATGCACTAGAGGATCATCTCCTGATTGAGGTGTGGTGTGCGAAGAGCTGCCTTACTAAAGCGATTTATGAACGCTCTGGTGGTTCATTTTGTTCTTGTCTGATGCTTAGGAGGGATATGGTGGTAGTTTGATGTGGGCGGCTGTCGGCGAAATGGGTGGAGAACATGTGGGAGAGTACGTCGAAACTATCGATGGAGTAAGGCGGAAGGGTTGTGAACCATTCTAGAGCAGGGTCCTTAAGGGTGGTGGGGAAAGCTTTGCAAAAGACTGCGTCTTGGGATGTGTACAGGGCGACATGGGTGATGTAGACTTTAAGGTGCTCGTCAGGGTCAGTTTCACCAGTATAGCGATCCAGGGTGAAAGGTTCCCATTGGGCCGGAAGAGGGGTGTTGGCGATAAAGTTAGTGAAGGGGTGACGGCGTCTGGGCTGGTGGGGAAGGAGCAAGTGAGGTGGGATGGGATGGTTGATCATAGTAGGGAAGGTGGAGGCGAGGTTGTGAGGGGGGATGTGGGTTGTCGGAAGGTATTGTGGGTTGTATGGTGGAATATGGGTGGTGTGTAGGGTAGTGGGTATGTTGTAGGGGATCTGAGTGGTATGGAGGGTAGCGGTAGGGGTTGGGGGTGCGGTGAGCCCTGGTTGACTAGATGGGAAGTGATGGGGATGGGTCGAAGTAATGGGTGTTTGTTGGGTGGTGGTGAAGGTGTGAGGAGTGGGGTTGTACTCGCTTTCTTCCTCTGTGGGCTGGAAGGCTGGGGACTTCGCAGCTTCAGAGGTTTCCTTGGCTTTTCCCTTTAGATTGGGATCAGCTTCAATCCTTCACCTCAAGCGAGAGTTCTCTTGTCGTTCTTCAAATCTGCGAGTTCTTGTTGCATCTTTGCTTGGCCGTCTAGGATGGCGGCCAGATTAGGGGTGATGCAAAGGGGTCCAGAGGGACTAGCATCCGCCTGCTTATTCACTCCAGCTTTGCTACGGGTGGAAACCATCTTCAGAGAAAAACAGGTACTAAAGGTGTTCGTCTCGTGCCCCACAGTGGACGCCAATTGTTCCTGCAGAGAACAAATAAGATGAGTTAGGCACAAGCGTCACCTTACCATGTAGTCCGTTATCTCCTTAGTTGGCTTCTCCTTGGTTGATACATGTCAGCTTGGACCCAGGGGGGTTACCTGTAGAAGAGTCTCTGAAGCTCAAGTAAGTCAAAACTCTCAAAAGGTCAAATCAGTGATTAATGAATGCGTACCTTTAATTATTGGGGTCCACGCGTATTTAGAGAGCATTAATGATGTCTGATTACCTCATGGGCCGGGCCTTGACTTGGGCTCTAGCTTGGGCCATGAGTGGGCTTGGGCCCTAACCCAGGCCCTTAAGACCTATTGAACGCGGGGGCTTCTATTTTCACTAAGTTTATTGGAGTTGTCGGCCTGAACTTCAATCTTATCGGGTCTGCTGGAGTAGCCGGCCTGGACCGGCTACCTACCTCGACGACTTATATTGGTTACATGAGGTGTAGGTTATTCTTCTAGATGTATAGGTTAAAACCGGTACAAGTTAGGCTGAATACTTGGCTGCCTTGATATATGCATTGTTTACTTATTTGGTGGAGTTTGGCTAGGTGTCGTACAATTTCTATTAATATCTTTAGGAGATATTAAAAATATAGATAATCTTCTATTTTGATGTAAGACTCTTAATATTATACAAATATATATTTTTGCAATATTTAATGAACAATTACAGAGATGTAAACTATATATATGAATATGAAGTTATGTTATTATTAATGTTCTCTCAAGGATAATCTTATGATAAAAGAAAAAATTAATTCCATATCTTTTTATCAAATAATAATTATTTAGTATAGTAATCGTGGCGTCACAACCAACAAGTTAATTCAAGACAAACGAGTAATTTTTTAAACTAAAACTAAACTTTCACTACAAAATTAATTATTTTTAGTAGAGGTTATATTTGGCATTTCTAGGGGTTTTAAACCCCACTAAGAGTTTTACCAGGGGTTTGTCTTTCCGCTGGAAGAACCAGTGTCGATAATGGATTACCATGGGATTTTACTAATCCTTGGAATTTGTGCAACTTACTAGAGGTTTACAAAACCCCTAGTATTGGCTGGGGTTTTAAACCCCCGGTACTGGTTAGGATTTTTAAAAACCCCTGGTACTCGTTGGGATTTTGAAAAACCCCTAATATTGGCTAGGGTTTCAGAAAACCCACGGTACTACTGTGGTTTCAACCTTGTGAGGAATTGTCCTATTAGTTGGCACACTATTGCTTAATATAATACGAATAACGGTTACACAACATGATAAACCAAACAAATGCCAAAAGATAAACAAAGAGGAATGACATGCCTCTTTTCAATTATATCTCAGACAAGAATACCAATGAGAAAGATCATAAAATGATAGGTCAAGGTATTTTTAAATCCTTGATATTCTAGCATGATCTACATCCTTTTCTTGTACATTGTTCTACGTTGTTTTTATCTAGAATTATGGTTTTCTATATAAAGATTTTAATAAGGCAATAAAATTCTACCAAATAAAATGCCACAAGTTACTTTTGGAATTTCAAAAGGTAGAGCAAACCAAAACAATGATGCAGTCCACAAAAAGCAATAAAAGCAACTTCTGCTAACATGGTTGACTGGAGATCTTCATAATTACTGGATTAAGTAACTTTTCCATCCTCCATTACCTAAAATTTTCATTATAGTATTATTATTTACTAATTTAATATTAAAGAAAAAAATATCCCAAATGAGATGCTTTACCAAGATCGTATCGAATTCTACAAGAAACATATATAATGATTGTTTTCTCTCTTAAAGCATTCATAACACAGTCTTGTAGTTTTGTAGATGTAGCACTTAGTTTGATTCACCAAAATCAGAAGTAAGACAATAGTTTTACTATAATTAACAATATATAAGTGTTATTTTCATACATGGAATAAAATTGTGGCTATTTGTGCATCAACTACACTGAATGGGTCATGAAGTAGATGTCAGCATCATTATAAAATGCTCGAGCTAGTTGAATCCTTTGCCCTTGTCCTCCATTCATTACCAATGTAAACAAGTACATGTATGCATGTATAACGAGATTTGACGTGATAAAAAATTTCAACAGCGATAACATAAAAGAAAAGACTTGTTAAATGAAATTCATCCATGGAGTTGCCCAAGTTGGGAGTCATGTCCACAGGAAATTTCTTCATTTCAGCTGTAATCATAATAATTTATTAATAACCTTGGCAAATTAAAGAGCTTGTTTGAGAGAATATTTATAAACTAAAATGCACCATTATGAATGTAGCATCAATTTGAGATCCATTGAACTACCAGTTAAAGTAGAGAGAGTGAGAGAGAGCATACTCTGGACTCTAAATTCATTAGTATTGCAGACTTCGTGGATTCTTTGGCACGATCCCATAAGCATAAAGTTGACAATTGACTTTAAAAGAATAAGACTTTTATTAAGGGGAAAATTGATCCTATTATTGAAGGAAATATTACACCAGATTGTCGGCTAGTGTTCGGAGATATCATGATAACAACAACCTATGAAAGATGTATTTTCTATATAAATCCACGTTATACCTCTAGTAGCCTTCGATTACCAAAAAAAAGTACAAAAAATATAAGAAAAAGCAAAAGTATCAAGGTATGGAAACACATTCTCTTGCACTTGTTGCATCTTCTGAACTAGGAGAACCATAATCTTTAATAATACTTCCACCATCCCCTTCATAGTTGATTTCCCCTATTTCATTTAACTTAAAGCTCCCATTATTGTGCTTTAGTAGTTGTCGATAATGTTTGCGAAATTTCTCGCACTCCTTTCTGCATTTAAAGATTTAGAGTTAAACTAAAAAAGCATATGAGAGAAGTACACACAATAAAAAGTTTTAAATACTGCAAAAACCATGGTGGACCATTATACATACTTTACCTATTTTGAGTTCTTATAGCATCTCTTTCTTCCTTAGTATTGTCCAAGTCATAGTTGTATAAATGAGTCCATCTAGAACGGATCTAATCAAAGGCTGAGTGTCAGCATAAATTTGTTCTACACATGAAATAAAAAAAACATCATGAAAATCATCAAATAAGAACTAACTTGACAAAACTTGTAAGAAACATAATTTATAAGTAAGAAAACCATAAATTTATATGAACCAACAAGCATTTTACTGACTGAATATTAAACAGGAGAAAGAACTTTCCTGAAAGTATTTCAATTTCAGAAAGAGACAGTGCTCAATTTATAAACAATATAGAGATAATGAGTCTCCTCAATCTGAATCTATCTCTCAAAGTAATTAACTAATATTGCCTAACTAACTTAAGTTTCTCCTAACTTCTAACCTAAACATTCCTCCTACTGTCTGAGAAATATAATTGTGGACATGATTCTAACATTGATATCTTTCCAACACTTTATGGCTAGTAAGATATCAATGAAAGAAAATGTATTTGTTGGGGTAACCATAATGAATTGAAGGGAAATGAAATTGTGATTGAATTCTGAACTCGTATAATTGAAACAGTTGCAACAACTGTGAACACGCAAAGCAACCACGTAACAACGCAGATGCTAGAACTGCGAAACTGTTGCAGCCGATCATAGATGCACCACAGGTTTGGGAAAACACAACATTTGAAACTGAATTCCTTCATAGAAAAAAAAAACATAAAAGAAGAGAAAGTGAGAAAGTGAGAAATTAACAGTAAAGTGAAAAGAAAAAAAATTGAAAACCTAAAAAAACAAAAGAAAACCAATACCAATTGAAAAAAACAATTGACAGAGAAAAAGTTCAAGAGAGATCGGGAGCTATAGTGAAGAGAAATTGGAAGAGCCTATTTTTTTTGAAGATTTGAAGAATTTTGTGAGTGCGAGAGATGAAGATTTGAAGAAGAAATTAATGTACGAAAAAGAAGAAAGGTGTAGCTTATTTTGAACTTAGAATGAGGCATTTTAGAAAAATGTGAAAAGGGTATGAAAATTATGGAGGGAAATTTCTCCGGGGTTCATTAAAAAACCTTGGTACTTACTGGAGGTTTATAAAACCTTCGCCTACATGTGTAAATTACTAGAGGTTTAATATCCTCTACTAATAAACCCTCCTTAAAATTAACTTTTCTTGTAGTGTTTTAGAGAGGGACAATAATGAAAAATAGAGTGCTAACAATAAGTTTAAATGTAATAATTTCATTCTTAATTTTTCATTTCTTTAATAATATTAGATTTATTTAGATAACTTTTGCATGTTCCAAAACATACTCAAGTGTGAAAAGATAACAACAGATCTCTTGCAACACACCTTTTTGGCTGCAACATGCATCAGTTAATCATTTTCAACGTATTCAATGCTCTTTCACAATCTTTTCACAACGACTTTTTATTATTTTATTATTTTATGAGTAGTATTTTACTATTTTAATTTTGATATAAGAAATACAATTATTAATATTTTGTAATAAATTATTTTATTATTTGTTTATTTCATTATATGATTATTTAATATTTGTTATTTACTATTTAATAATAATGTATAATAATATATTACATGATTCAATTTAACTTAATTTAATTCAATTATATGTAAACAATTTTTTTGAATGCAATAATAATATATGCAAAGTAATGATGTATGCAATAGAGATGTATATCGGAAAGTATGTTCAATCTTTTAAAATCATATGGAACATTTGAGATTAGAAGTTATCACTTTTTCAATATAAAATGGACATACTTATTTTTTTCAATAATGTTTTTCAGTATAATAATAATCATAATAATAGTAACAATTATTATTATTATTATTAATAAAAATAACAACAAATATTATTGAGAACAAACATTTTAATATTAACAAATAAATGTATATTTATACTTATCAATGTCATTGGTGATTGAAGATTTATTTTTATCATATAATGAGTTAATATTTATTATATAATTGTTTAAATATAAATATTGAGCTTTAACTTTCTTTAACTTATATATTGATATGCATTATGTGTAAAGTGATTAGGTCAAATTTCTTTAATTGATTTTGGAAAAATTCAAAATTCAATTTTTGATTTGATAATCTAAAAATTTTATTTGTTTTTATTTTTTTTATTTTAACTTAGCTTCTTGAAGAAGCATTATACAACTTCCAACACTACTACAATCTTATTCATTAGTCATTAAAGTAAAGTGTGCATGTTCTTGAAATGATTACCGAGATTCTCTTCTTTGTCTTTAGGATGCATTTTATATTATTTAGTGATTACATATTTTAATATTTTATTTATTTTCATTTAGGCATTTTTATTTTTATTTTTATTTATTAAAATTATTAATTGAATTTGTATTTCAGTAATTCAAAAGTCCAATTTCAATTTATATTGGTAATTCAAAAGTCCAAGTACATGTCAAACCCTTACAACTTCAATTTATATCGTTATGTTGGCTCATTCCTTCTTCAAGTTTTGGAGGAAGGCATAGATTTTTTTTCTAGGTTGGGTGTAAAAAAATTAGCATCGACGTCAAACTTCTTTACAGTAAGATGTAATTGAAAAATGTGATTCTTTATTTATTTTCCAGATTATGAAAATATTTCTTTGAAATACATTGCTTAATGATTAATGTTCAAATGTTAATGAGCAGATTATGAAAATATTACTTTCAAATACATTGCTTAATTAGTTTATGTCCCTTAATGGTTACATTGATTTAATAAATAATTTAGAATTTATTATATAACCTTCAGGTGAAGTTTAAATAAAAAAAAATAGTTCATACAATGCAAATAATAGTATTATTAAATTTTATAACGAAAAAAATTAATATAAAATTGTAATAATTTTACAATTTTTGAATGAATTTTGTTTTTCCTAACATTGTTAATGAAAGTATTATAATGTAAATTAATTAATAATTGGGACTTTAAATTTATTATCACCAAGCATTAATTCACAAAACATTAATTGTCACAAAAACAATTCATTTTTCATGGTCTCAATGTAGAGCAGCATATCAACACACAAATCCACAATAAAGAAGAAAATTTGTGTATTTAGAATGCATTGTTATTATTTATTATGAAGACTATCATTTTGAAATTCTCAAATCATAAAGTTTTTCGTCAAAGTGCCAATGAAAAAATTTTCACACTCTAAAACTTCTTCGCCTTAGCACTAGAATGCAATGAACAATAAAATTTTTCTTTCTATAAAATATTTCCATTGGATGGACATCACTAAAATAATAAAATTTATTAGTTTTGGTAAATTAATCATCTTAGCATTTGTTTTTTTCATCTTCCACAAATCCACAAATACATAATGTGCAGTATATTTTCTTTGTTCGACGAGTGTCAATCAAATGATAATGACATTTCATATGACTGTTGTTTGTGATTTGTATGGATTCAAATATTTTGTTTTGATCATTGCACGAAAAAGCTATCAACTTGATGTGGGCAAAAGAAAAAGGTAACAAGATCCTATTTTTTTTTACACAAACAAAGTGTCATTTTCGTTGTATTGTTGTCTTTCAACATTTCTATTTTTTTTATTTCTTCCTCATTTTATGTAACATCTGAAATACTATATGCGACAATGATGTTAGTAAAAGTTTAATTGGTATTGCCAACTTTCAAAATAAAAAATCTAGTTCAGTGATGTTACTCAATTTTCCTCTAGCCACAATAATAGAAACCTACTTTGCATATTCAAAAAATCCATAAAAATAATTCTTGCAAAATTTCAACGTATCTTCTTCAATAATAAATACCTACTTTCCATCTTCCCAAAAACTTAATTCATCATGCCAACAATGAAAAAAAATTAACCTTCCAACACCACTACTATAAAGTTTTTCGTTCTCCAATACTATTGCAACACACTCTTCACCTTCCTCTTCCATCACTTATCTTCCCACGATCAAAGTCAATTTTTTGTCTTCCAAGACTTAAATTTTCATCTTCCTCTTCGAAAAAAGCAATTAGTATTTTTCGTTTTGGTGTCTCAGTGCACTAAGAACACACGTCTTCCAATTATGACATCATCAATTATCAATGTGAGCAATTATGCTTTGTGGGACTCAATTCATTATCAAATTTTGATAGGTTATCAAATTCGAAGTTTTAATTTAATTTGTCATTTTAATTTTAGGTAACTTCCTCAAGAATTTTTGTAAAATTGTCACAGTTACTTACTACTTCAAATCACTATAACTTTTTTTTATCTTTCTACAGTTAACATCATTACTTTATTAGTCTCAATTACTCCGTTGGTCCTTGTTTTTGTCGCAAAATCTCAATTTGGTCCTCATATTTTTATTAGTCTCAATTAGGTCCTCATTTTTGTAAATTATTATCAATTAGGTCCTTTCTGTTAGTAGAGAACTAACACCGTTAAGTAGGTGTCACGTGTCAGCTCCTTATTTTTTTGAATTTTTTGAAATTTTTTTGAATTTTTAATTTTTTTTTTGATTTTTTAATTTTTTTTAAAAAAATATATTTATGCCACGTGTCACGTCTGTAGTATGCCACGTGTCAATCTAATATGGTGACACGTGTCAAATTATTGTATGAATCTCAATTTGGTCCTCATATTTGTTAATTTGATTTTATTTGAGTCCCAATTTTTTTTTTAAATTTTCAATTTCAGGCATTCCAAATTTAGACCATATTTTACTTTTATATAATGTTATGATTATTTTTATTAATATTGATATTTTTATTAAATATTTTAATAATATTAATTGTATTTAATATTAAAATTTTAAATATATTTATTTTAATTTGTTATAAAATTATTCTAAAATTTTGCATTTGAATTTATAAAATTTTTATTTTTAAGCCAACTCTAAAATATTGTTAATATTGAATATTATACAAATATTTCGAATATAAATTTATTAATCTATATATTTATAATTTTAAAATAAAATTTAAATAAAGTTTAATGTAAAATATAAATTTAAATAAATTAAATATTGTTTAAAATATGTAATAGAAATATCACTTGTAATAAAAGTATCATAATTAAATTTATAAAAAAAATTAAATTTGTTCTAAATTGAGCACATGAAATTAAAAGTTTTTAAAAAAATTTGGGACTGAAATCAAATCAAATTAACAAATGTGAGGACCAAATTAAGATTCATACAATAATTTGAAGCGTGTCACCATATTAGATTGACACGTGGCACACTACAAACCTGACACGTGGCATAAAAAAATTTTAAAAAAAATTAAAAAATTTAAAAAAATTAAAACAAAATTAAAAAAAAGTTAAAAAATTAAAAAAAAAAATGAGGAGTTGACACGTGGCACCTACTTAACAGAGTTAGTTCTCTACTAACGGAAAGGACCTAATTGATACTAATTTACAAAAATGAGGACCTAATTGAGACTAATAAAAATACGATGACCAAATTGAGATTTTGCTACAAAAACGAGGACCAACAAAGTATTATAACCTTTAATTTTCTTATTCAAATATTTAGCTACTTTTTTCAAATACCTTTGGTAAAATTTCATTTTTTTCAAAATTATTTTTGGTAAATTTTGCATTAAGTTGATGCTTATACTAAAAGGTTATCCAGTTAACTTATATAATAAATATTCAAAATAATCTATTTATGTAAATGTTGTTAGGCTGACTGAAATTTTTTATATTGAAATTATATATTTTTTGTTTGAAATAATATAGCTTAATAATAATATATTTTAAAAATACATTACTAGCGAATAATTAAAGTAAATAGATGAATTATATTATATTCAATTCAATGAAATTAAGTTAAGTTTGAATATAAAATGTATTTGGTATATATAGTAAATACAATATACAATAGCATTAAATCCTAAAAAATAAAGAAATAGATAACAACTTTGGAAGATTAAATTAAAACAAATTGCAACCTTAGTAATTTCTGCTTTGACGAGGTTACATCATGAAAAACATATATTGGAGTGGAATATGGATTAAGCTCAGCCAACATTGGTTCAAAAAATATTTGGTTTATACTTATTTTCCTTGAAAGGGTTAAACTTATTTCTTATTCCTTTTGGGATTTCTCTTGCCTTTTGTTTTATGAAAAAAAAAACAAAAAAAATGAAAAACTAATTAGATGGACTTCTGAGAGTAAAATGCATAAAAATAATCATGAAAATAAAGTATAGATTTTTTATGCTATTTTTGTCTGTAAAGAAAATTGCTATTGTTAAGAACTACCTTAGGTATTGCTTAAATGTTGGACGTAGCTACATTTGACCCGAATACAAAATTTCCCTATGCAACAAAATATTTGTTGACTTAAAATCAAAATTCTTCATTTCTTTGTCAATTTCTTTATGCTTTAGCTTTGAAGTCCTTATATGTGATTTGTTCCTACAGAGAACAAATAAGATGAGTTAGGCACAAACGTCACCTAACCATGTAGTCCGCTATCTCCTCAGTTGGCCTCTTCCCGGTTGGTACATGTCGGTTTGGACCCAGAAGGGGTTACCTGTAGAAGGGACTCCGAAGCTCAAGTGAGTTAAAACTCTCAAAAAGGTCAAATCTGTGATTAATGAATGCGTACCTTTAATTATTGGGGTCCATGTGTATTTATAAAGCATTAATTATGTCTGATTATCCCATGGGCCAGGCCTTGACTTGGGCTTTAGCTTGGGCTGTGAGTGGGTCTGGGCCCTAACCCAGGCCCTTAAGACCTATTGAACACGGGGGCTTCCATTTTACTAAGTATATTGAAGTTATCGGCCTCAACCAACTACTTCCCTTAACAGTTTGTGTTGCTCGTGTGCCATCTTAGGCAGGTAGTTCCTCTAGACGTCTAGGTTACCGGTCTTGGCCAGTTACTCGAATGCCTTGGTATACGGTGATCGTTTCATCATTATTTTGTTAAGTTGGCTTGGTGTGGTACATGAATATATAACCAAAAACATATATTGAGAAAAATTATGTTTTGTAAGAAATAATGGAATCAAACAAAATTATAACAAAAATAGAAAACAAAAATGAATTAATACCTCATTTTCGACATGAATGGTTGTAAATTCTCCTAAATTATTTCTTCCACATGCCATTAAGGATACCTGCATTGATAACAATCAAAGAGAAAAGATTTTCTGAAGTGAAATTAATTAAAAAAAAACTACCGTTTTAGTTTCCAAATATTTTAATAAATTTATTAAATATATAAAAATATATAAAAATATAATAATAACAGTACATCAACTATTTGACATGATTGTAAAACCTACTTCTCTTTTGAAAGCTATTAATTTAAAAATCTTTTTAGTTATCGTGCAAAAGGAGTACTTTTGTTGAACAAAAATAGTAAGTTTAATTATAAGTTTATCTATAGGATTAATCATCCTAGATATTTTGAATTCCCTTTTACGAAGTGAAGTGTAGGGATCTCTACATATTTGTAAAAAAATAGCTTATACATTTTCAGGTTTAGTGTTTATTCCTTTCACTTAATCTTCACTTTGGTGTGATTCACAATTAACTATACTTATTCTTTTGTTATTAATGGATTCAAATTGACAATTGGTTCACAAAAAGATTTATTTTTAATGTATAAGTTCAATCAACATAAAAATGATTGTGTACCAGATAACCCACAAAGAGAACATGATCATAAACCATGTAATGGATTAAAAGTAAGACAAGATTAATACACATAGTGATGATCTAGAATTTGTATTGATGTATTACAATTATGCTACAAATTATATAAGTCGTTACAGAAACATAAATAACTACTTTCAGATCAAATTTCCTTCAAATACTTGTTTGGTATTTGTTCGGCCAAGTAAATGTAGAAATGCCCCATAGCTCCAGTACGAAACTTGTTTTCATATACGGATTCCAGTGTTAGAATTTCACCATCTTCGATCTTGATAGAACCGGGTTTAGGATAACAAACTGACATTCCAACTAGGTAACCCTTTTCATTTCCTGCTTCTTTTCCAGTTCCATATTTTGGATTTGAAGTGCATAAAACCCTTCCATTCTAAGTTAAGCATAATTGTAAAGATAAAGATGATTAAATAAACTTTTTAATTTCTTATAAAGATATAGAAATATGAACAAAATTTATTCCTAATGAATATATGAATTACAAAAAATTTAATGTAAGTTTATCTACATCATACAACTTATATGGGAATAACAAATATCAAATATTACCTGTCCATATAGAGTAACATTGACAACACCGGTGTGCATATGAGAAGTGCCATATATAAGATAACCACCTTTTGTCATTGGAATGTTTGCTTTCTTAACATGAGGGATGTCATTGTTGTGATTTCTTGGGATCGTATACTCTGCCTATAACAAATTAAGAAATTTATTTTACTCATATACCAACGAAAAAAGTATCTAATGGCCTAATACTTTTGTTTGGAAAATAAATGAGTTTCAAAAGTTTGCTTATGATTTGTAAAGTATTGTATGTATTGAATAAATTGTTTACCTGACAATCATGAATTGGAGTAGAACCATTTGATCTTACACGATCAGTTGAATCAAGTATATAGAACTTAAGAGGAACTTGGTGTTCATCCCAATCAACCCACTTTATTTTGTATCTTAGGGAAAGCTTTCTCGTTGGGCCACGAATACCATTTCTTAATTTGCATTGTACGTTATCTTGACAACAAAAGAGTCCTCCTTTATAATTTCTAGGCAACAATTGACCATTAATGCCCGTTGTGACATTGTAAAAGTCCTTTGGGAGATTCATAAGC
>Ga0214543_1006060_pt1 | contig 21783 bp, 9 predicted proteins | sample CNSS2metaG_FD_160094 | JGI IMG/M metagenome (GOLD analysis project Ga0214543, IMG submission 160094) | Root nodule microbial communities from cowpea collected in UCLA plant growth center, Los Angeles, California, USA - CNSS2 | ecosystem: Host-associated > Plants > Roots > Nodule | place: USA... | reverse complement strand
GGATTAGCCAGAAAAGTAAAACACTTGGGTTCCCAGCAGGTGAATGCCCCCCTGTGGGCGTTGGTGGCCACTTTAGCGGTGGTGGCTATGGATACATGATGCGTAAGTACGGTCTTGCTGCTGATCATGTAATTGATGCTAAGATTGTTGACGTCAATGGTAATCTCCTTGATAAAGAAACAATGGGCGAGGATCTATTTTGGGCCATTAGAGGTGGTGGTGGAGCAAGCTTTGGCGTCATCGTGGCTTGGAAGATAAAAGTAGTTCCAGTTCCATCAACTGTCACAGTATTCCAAGTTGCAAGGACGTTGGAAGAAAATGCAACGGAGATTATTCATAAGTGGCAGCGTGTGGCAAACAAATTTAACGAGAGCATAACCATGAAGGCCAACATGGTAAGGGTAAATTCAAGTAAAAGTGGGAATCCAACAGTAGAAGCGCAGTTTATATCCTTGTATCTTGGACGTGTTGATGAGCTGATTCCGATGATGCAAAAGAGCTTCCCGGAGTTGGGTTTGGTGAGAGAAGAGTGCACTGAGATGAGTTGGATAGAATCGATTCTGTGGAAGGCTGGATTCGCAGACGGTGAACCCACCGATGTTTTGCTGAACAGAACTCAATTAATCGGTTTGTTGTTTTTCAAAGCAAAATCTGATTATGTGAGAGATCCTATTCCAGATGATGGGTTAGAAGGGTTATGGCCTTTCTTTTATGAAGATGAGGCTAAATATGCTTACATTCAATTCACTCCCTATGGAGGAAGGATGGATGAGATTTCAGAATCCGAGACTCCATTCGCACACAGATCGGGCTACATATTCCACATTCAATACGGTGTGTATTGGGAAGAAAAAGGGGATGAGGCAGCTCAAAGGTACATGAATTGGATTAGAAGAGTGTATAAATATATGAAACCTTATGTTTCAGAGTCTCCAAGAGCTGCATATATGAATTATAGAGACCTTGACATCGGAGTTAATAACAATGGTTACACAAGCTTCAGCCAAGCCAGCATTTGGGGCTTTAAGTATTTTGGTAATAACTTTAACAGATTGGCACGCGTGAAGACAAGGGTTGACCCTCGAAACTTCTTCAGAAACGAACAAAGCATTCCTCCTCTTATCTCCAACGGCGGCGCAAATAGACCTTCTTGGGTGCACCGCATGCCATTATAAACTGAGCTACTTTGTTATTTTACTTTTATGTTTTGGATAATCTTGTTAATAGTGCATGTTACGTACTTAATAGTGTTCCTTAAGTCTATTTTTAAGAAAACTCCGTATGAACTATTCAGGATATCTTAAGAGTTTTCATATGTAAGTGTTTTTTTTATTAAATAATGATAAGAATTGAAAAAAAAAAAATGTCTTCATATTGCTACTTAGATTCTAATGAAAAGAGGATAGTTGTTGACATAACTAGACGCCTAATTGGGCCGTTGTTTTACTTGAATGCAAGCTGACTTACTATCATATCAGTCCAACCCTATGGAATTACATTATAAGCTATTTTTATTTAATTTTTTAGTTTATAAAATGTAACATTCATCAATATTTTCATTAATATTGCTTAGTTATAGTGTATAATAAATTGAAACTAGAGTTGTGCTTGTGTATTAATTATGAAAAAAAGACTTCAACTACAAATACCTATGGGGTAAGGATAGGGTATCAACTTTGGAGAATGATGTGTTAGCCAACCTTCAGTGGCTGAAAAGAACCAAAAGCTCTTCCTTGGTTGTTGCATCAAATGTGGTTTAAGATGTCAGATCAGTGCCAGTCTAAGTGTAGAGGCAAAGCCAACGTTGAATTCATCACTCAATCTTACTGTCCAAATCAAATATTATACCAAAAGAGCTCCTCGTTGATGAGGAGCAAAGATGGTCCAATAACCCAAGTGACTATTGTTTCATCAAGTTCTTGTAAATTTGCTTTGGCATGTCAATAAGGTGTATTTAATGAATTCAATACCTTTATTGAAACTTTGAAGATTGCATATCTTCGCTAAGATTTAGATGTGTTGTATTGATTAGAATTTGCCGTATAAGTTTTTCTTCCACGATTTAATCTTATAATTACGGTTAGCATGTCTTGGTGTAATTGCATCAATTATAATTGCAGTTAATCTATTAAGTTTTCGTGATTGTTTTTTAGGCATTCAAAACAAGTTAATTGATTATTTCCATAACAATCGATTAAACCAGAAAAAGTAGGATTTCATATCGCAAGATATTAATCCATCACAATCTTTCATAACCGATTAAATGTGTTTTTCCACATTAAATACAAGTAAAAATAATTGATTAACACATGTCATAATCAATTAAAATAAAAAGTGTTACAATTGTTTTTCAAATTTCAATTAAAATAATCAATTAAAAATGTAAATATTTCTTTCAAATCACCGTTTCTAAAACTCTGCAGTAGAGGGATCAATTTCAAAGTTCTATACAATGATTACAGTTGTATATGAATTGAATTGAGATCATTATAGCAATTATAATTTACAATTGTAAATTAAAAGATTATTTTAAGTAGTAAGTTAACTTTGGTTTTTTTTAAGTCTATAATACTGTTGAATAGTATTCGAATGATTCATATATTTAATTTATTTGTTCCTGTTCTATCTCAACATAAAAATCTCTCAGATCATAAGTTTTTTTCTCTCTCGATTGATTCTCTACCGTAGCACATCATCAAACACATAACGCAGAACTGTAAAGTTTATAAATTTTGTAACGGACATATTTGATCCACCACTCCATGCTGGTCGTTGGAGACTCTCTTTTTAAAACTCAAGAGCGAAGTTGAATTAACCCACCCAACAACCAACTCTGTGAGGTAAATGAGTATAGTTCGGTAGTTGCCTTTTAAGACTAGAAGTTTAACAATAATATTTTGATAGTAGTTGTATTAAATATATGTGGTTGAAGAGGTCCTATAAATAGTGCATATACAACTCCAAGTTTCACTCATCAAGTAAGTCATAATATTAGAGAGTATTCTAGAAAGATTTGTTGTCAACAATTTGACATGAGAGTTAGAGAGCTTGAGTGAGTGTGAGAGTGCTTAAGAAAGAGTGTTTGAGAGCCTAGGAGTTTGAGTAAGATGATCAACCTCGAAAATAGTATGCATTTGTCTAAGTTAACAAAAATTGTCAACTATGACAACTTGAGTATGCAAACGATTGCCCAACTTGTTGCGTGAGAGCATCATGAGTGAAGGACAAAGTAACCATGTACGTGTTGTACCAAGTTGTCGATGAGTCTGGTTTTGAAAAGATAGAAAATGTTAAATCTTCAAAAGAAGCATGAATATATTGGAGAAGGCTTATAAAGGGGATAATCATGTATAACTAGTCAGACTTCAAACTCTTAGAGAAGAGCTTCAAAGCATGAGGATGAGAAAGGCCAAAGGAGTTGCCTGAGTACAACTCTCGAGTAGAGACTGTGGTGAACCAACTTGGAGGGGATGGAGAAATGTTGTCCACTTGATGAGTGGTGGAGAAAATCTTAAGGTCGTTAACTGACGACTTTAAGAATATTGTATACGCAATTGAAGAGTCCAAGGACTTGTCAACGCTTTCGGTTGAAGAGTTTGTCAGGTCACTTAAGGCACATATGTAACAAAGAAGGAAAAAGAATGAGGAGTATTTCGATCAAGAACTCCATGCTAAGGCAACCATAAAGGAGAGAAAGACATCTTATACTTAGAGCACTCAATGCCGAGGAAGTATAAAAAGCGCTCCTGGTGGTAAAAGTCAAAGACAAGAAGAAGAGAAAGAACAATACGACCAACAATATTGGTGTAGAAGAGGACGAGGTCCGCAGAGAGGAGGTCAGTCAAGAAACTCAAAAGTTTAAGGTTTTAAGTGTGGCAAATATGGCCATTATGCAAAGGAGTGTTACTCAAATAAGTGTTTTAGTTGTGGTAAGGTCGGATACTACGTAAGGGATTGTCGATCTGAAAACAAGAGGGAAGAGACGACCAACATTCTCACAACTAAAGTAACTTTAACCAAATTAAATTCTCAATTAAATATTACTATGTCTAACCATGTCTATTCTTTTACCTCTTATATCTAGTAAAAAGCTAATTAACCAAAGTAACTTCTTGATTAATTCTAACCAAAGTAACTACTCAATTATTGACAAATACTCCTTCAATCATATGAAAGTTTTTAACTTTAATCAAAGTACCTTGCTACGATGTAAAAATAATTACTTTTACTTGATTAAGAGACAAAAGACGTACATAAAAATAAATCATAACAAAAATCAAAAGAATAAGCAAATTTATTCATCTAACCTCATAATACAATTAAGGAATTACAGTTGAATCAACCCAAAGGTTTAATACTCCATGAAATGCAGAAATAACATAAAAGTGGAAAAAGAATAGAGGGTGCATATTGTGAAAGATGGTGGAGAGGACAAAATTAGGTCACCCAAAGGGTTCCCAAACTCTAAGGTTGCTTTTTTTCTTCCCCTGAGTTTCTTTATATAGGACTTTGATAGGATTTTCTACTATTAAAATCTATTTTATGATAATGTAATACCTCCCGAATATCTATAAAATAATCATAAATATCATTATCTTTATAGTGATTATGAATATAAAAATATATTTAAGAGATAAAGTTGGTTTTAAGACTATTTCACAAACATACTTGGTTGATAAATTATAATATAATTAAATTAATTAATTACTTAAAGATATTGATAATTGACATTATCATTTTTTTTTGTTTATTTTTATCTTTTATTGTTATTTTGTTATTATGCTTTTGGATATTTCAGGTTTATTTAATAAATTTGGAAAAGATAAATAATTTGTTATATTTTACCAATAAGTGAAAATTTAAGAGATTTAAGAAGATTATCGATAAAAACAGTTAACCACCAAGCTTGTTACTTCTATTACAAACCATCAAAGATATGGAGTATCAGAAGATTAAAAAGATAAATATATAGGATATTACATTACAAGATCAAGTACAAAGTCGGAGACCTAGTCTAATTCGAGTTACTCGCCCAACGAAGGCCCACTCGTCCAAAAAATCATGTACCACTTACCTAATGAGTTAAGTCACCCAGCTAGCTGCGAGTTATTGCGAATCTATAAATTGAGGTCATAATAGAGGTCACAACACACTTTTGGCGAGAAGGACACTTGACCTAAAAGCACTTGATAGTAGAAATACATTCTGAAGGTCGGAGACATTCAACTTCATCATTATTCTAATATTCAATATAACTACAAAAAAATTGATTTTTTCTTTATACAAAATTGTATGTAATGCATAAAATCCGTATGTAATTAGATGTTATATACGAATTACATACGAAAACAAATTCGTATGTAAATTAAGTGTCAGTAAATTTACATGCGAAAAAAATTTCGTATGTAACTTTAATACAAAATTATTGGTAGATAATAGAATCTGTATGTAAATTATATATGGATTATTCGGTATGTAATTCTCGATGAATTACATAAAGAATATTTTGCATATAAGTTACATACGACAAAATTCGTAGATAATTGACCAGAATACATATGTGTATAATACATACGGAATAATTCGCATGTAAATTACATACGAAAAAATTCGTATGTAATACTAAATATAAATTTGAGTCATTATACAACCTCCTCTTCATTGTCATCTTCTAGATTATATACGTCAAACAAGACAACAAGATGTATATCAATTAGAGTTATTATACTCATTATGAATTTTAATACTAAAGACTAAAACAAGATAATACTTATAGGAGAAATTATTCTCGGTGTTACTATTCTCGGAGCAACAAGACCTCTAGCAGTAACTAACTGTCGTGCTAGATTCTCAAATCAAGATTCTTCTCCCATAATAGGGATTTTGCTGCGGTGGTTGAACGATTTGATCTGCTTCACAACGTAGGTGGTGCATGAAGGTTATGTTGGTTCATTGTTGAAACGCTAGCGCAATGGTCTTCTCCTATGACTTGTTTTGAGTTTAATGGCACCACTTTGGTGAAGACCTGCTCTGTTTCATGCGCGGTTCTGCTCATGGTGGTGCAAAATGTCCTGGAGGCGGAACATGATGCAGCTTGTGGGTTGTGGCCGTGATTTTCGTTTACTGGTGCACTGTTTATTGTGGTGGTTAAGTGGACTGCTACAACTAGTGTGGCTGCCAACGTTGAGGTGCTGGTGATGATGTGTTGTAAGACCCGTGAAATTTAAATAATTATTTAATAAATACGGCCAAGGGAGCCTTTATGGTATTTAATTCTGACATGTATGATGTGGAATAGTACTAGCTCAAGTGGTTGAAAGTACTTTATTGTGTGAAAGAACTTGGGTTTAAGTCTTACATATTCCAATTGTGTGATATTTAATTTATTATTATTTTAATAATATGATTGGTCATGTGGAGTGATAATATAATCTTAGAATCTTAAGAATTATCATGAAACATGAATTAGTTGAATGGTTATGCATTGATTTCTCATTGGCATAGGTATGGGTTTGAATCTTGGTGGCTTTAAATTAAACTTTTTTTTTGCCAAAATTATCTTTGGCATGAATGTGAAAGGGCAGAGAAACCCTAGCTGACAATGGGCAGCAAGAGGGGCTGAAAAACAACTCAATAATGGTCCTAATGACAATTATCATCACTATTAAACTCTTTTTTTCGTTTTTAGGCTATTAACCACCATTAAGTCCTAATTAAAAAGCCAATTAGAGGAGAGAAGGAGGGTTTCTGAGTTTACCATTGTAGAGCATTGTGAAGAGTGAAATTTCAGAGAGAATTGGTGGTTCTTGTGTGAAAGGAAGAGCTGAATTAGAGGAGCATTAAGGAAACCATTGGTGATCAAAAGGGGAAGCTCTCAATTAGCTAATTTTTAAGCAAAGAATCTAGGTTAGGGGGAGCTGAACTTGTTTCTTTTCTCTTTCGTGGTTTGATGCGTGATTCTTGTTATTTGCTCCGATGTATGAATCCATCAAAATTGCTTGAATTTTTTTTTTCTTTTCGTCTGTTGTTTTATTAAGGCCATTAGTGAAGTATAATATTTTGAAATGTGAAAAGAGAAAGTTGTATAAAATTTTATATAATATATTTTTTTCGGTAGTTAATAAATATTGATATATATGGAGGAATTGGTTCTTTGATATTACAAACGTAATACATTTATGACATTATTTTAATATAGGAAGTATATAAAAATAAAAGTGTGATCTTGTTTGGTAATTGGTTAGTAATTGTGGATTCAGGGGGGTTTGCTTTTATATTTCTTTTAGGTACAGTACCAGATTGCATTTGGGGTGGAGAAATTTATTATTGTTAATTTGTAAATATTTTATTTGAGGAAAAAGAATTAAATTGGTTGGATGGGTAGGTTTTATAGTAGATGGTAGTTATTAAAATTTAAAAAGTTTGCTTATTGGTTTGGTACGTACAATTGTGATGATTATTTTTTTTTTCAGCAATAGAAAATATGTGAGGGCATTAAATCCAAATTTTGAATGATTTGGGATGTGAATTATGATTGAATATGGAAATTAAGGATATTTTGAGGTGAATGAATAATTATGTGTTAGGAAATAAATTATTTTGTTAGTAGTGTTTAGCACATAACAAATTTGTATTCATAATTAAGCATGAGTTGTGATTGGTTGGTTTGAATGTAATGTGGATTTGTAGAGAGCAAATGAATTATAACAAGTATGGGATTAATGGAATTGGTATTAATTTAAATAGAGGAATTAGTGAATTGTTCTGGAGTGTTGGGCTGAATGGAACATTAATTAAGGTTTAAGTTGATAAATTATGTTATATTGGGTAAATGGTTATGGAATGGAGTTAGATTGAGTGTGTTCAAATTTTTAATTGGATTACAAGTATAATATTGTTCTTTCTGTTTTTTTTTTTTTTTTTTTTTAAGTTTTTTTATGTTGAGCAAGTTCGTGGATGAGAGAATTGTTATAAGAATTTTTGGATGTGTAAATAGTTTCGAAAGTTAAGTAAAATGATATTGAAATATTTGGTAGCTTTGGTGAAACGTTGGAATGCTAGGACGTTTTGAAACAGGTCTCTGGTACAGAAAACACTGACTTTCGTATTGTTTTGGTATCTTATGCTCGGTGGGCGAGATATATTAGTGGCTGGGCAACTACATTATTTTCTGTTTCGCGCAGTTTTAGTAAATTTGACTTTCCTGACTCATTAACCATTGGATTGAGCTCAAATTTGAGCAGTTGGTCCATAACATGCTATTTTGTAATTTGACCGGTTGGATCGTCGATTAGATGTCTGTAACTTGAGAAATGTGTCACGCATTACTGTAGTGAATTTTGTTTTGTGACAATAAATTTTTCTTAGGAATTTTGGTGTAAGAATTATGGTTGTGTGTTGTGCTTGATCGTATGGGATTGCAGGTACTTAAGTGTTGGTACTCACTTATTTGGGATGAATACTATTTTGTGATATATGCATGTCATGGTATGATGAATGCTTGTATACTTATGTGATTATGTGAACTATATGTACATATATTTGAGGATTTTTGGGTTACGAGGATGATGTTTCGGATTGGATCAGAACTTGTTTGGTTAATTGTTATATGGACTCTATTTTAGAACCTTAAACTAGTAGTGTCACACTACTGCTGTGGCGCCTAGCGGTGCAAATAGACCCGCCAGACGAAAGCCACGCAATATGACAATTTTGGCAAAACAGTGATGTGGCGCGAGGAGTGGCTCCAGGCAGTATGCGTGGATTCTTTGCCCGGCGGCGCTTTGGCAATGCCAGGTGGATACGACTGCGGTTGGGAATTTTATGTTTGTGATGTGGGCCTTTAAGGACTAAGTCCATAGGCGATCTGGGATGTGCTTGGTTTGAGTCACGAGCGAGGAGTTCGTGTTGGGTGGATCGCATGCGAAACATGAACGATTTAGTTCACCGAAGGTACTCTTGTTTGGGATGAGTGAGCGAGGGAGTTCATTTCATGCTCAAACTTGAGAATGCTATGAACGAGGGAGTTCATACTAGGAAAGGCAAGTATGCGTGCCCGGGTCCAAGCGAGGAGTTTGGATGACGGGCGAGGGAGTCCGTGAAACAGGACTATGAGCGGGATAGGCTTGTAGGTTGGACCGCGAACGAGAAGGTTCATGGAAGCACAAAAAAGTCCCATGATCAAGAATACATGGATAAGCTCATAATGGTTATGAGTGTGGGAAAGTGGGTGTTTCCATTGTTTTAATAGTTAAATAATTATGAGATATTTGGGTGGGTTTATTTCATATTTATTTTATCTATATGCATAACTCACCCTATCTGTTTGTGTGTGGCGATGATCGGGTAACTTGTTATTCGAGAGCAGATGATTTTACAGGTGAGCCAGGAGATGTTTAGTGGCAGAGCACAGGAGCAGATTACATGGGGATTTATAAAGACTTATTTTTATTAAATTTTCATGTAATCTAATTATTGATTTTTACTGATTTTGGCTTTTGAATCGTAAAGACTACTTATGAATGTTTGACCTTACATCACAATTCTTATGTTTTAAAGTTTTAAATTCCCACGTTTTTGGGAATGATTTGATAATAAATGAGAAATTTATTTCGATAAATTATTTATTTTATTAATATAAGTAATATCCTACCAGGATGTTACAAGTGTCAACAATAGATTGGTTGGCTTTTAATGTGTAAGATTAATACCATGTGACATGTTCTAGTTGGGCAAATTTGAAATTGGTGGATCACACATGTGCCAACATCTGATTAGGGCTGGTTTTGTGATTGGTATGAAAGGTGAAAATAGATATATTAGAGGGTGCAAAAATAGGTTTTATTGGCATGTTTGAAAAACAGAAGTGGATAAACAATGTAACGGGTGCATAAGTGATTTTTCTGAAATTTGCTAATTTTGACTTTATTTGAAAGTGTTTTATAACTTTAACCAATTTATTTTGACACTTTAAATGAGTTTAATCTTAACTTCAGTGGCATGAATAGACATTAGAATATCCAAAAATAATTTATGTAATTAAAATACATTTTTTAAAACATTTTTATCTCACAAACTCAATATACTTAATTATTACAAATTTTAATTAAATCAATGTTTTAAACACATGAATTAATTAATAATTAAAATTTAAAGACTAAATGAGAACATAAATATACACTCGTCACATGAACTTGGAGTCGAATGTGGCCAGGCTAATAGATGAAATGATATTAGGGATCAATTGTTTCATCCTGCAAAGCAACACGCGGACAGAGTATGGATGGATCTCGATGTGAGACAAGTGAGACAATCAAGAATGTTGATGAAGGTGATACAAAAGGTCATGGAGAAGAAACTTAAAGAAAAAGTCGAGGGGATTCAATGCCTGAGAAGCTCAATTGGTAGCAGTAGGGTTGAAGGTTTAGTGATTTATGTGTGCCACGGAAAATGGAGGTATTTTCAAATAGTCAAAGAATGACTAATCAATAATTGGAAAAGGAGCCACTGTTTGTGGGAATACAGGATAAATGATAGAAGATCCATTCAAGTTTACAGAAAGAGTTTTGTTAAATAATTGGATAGCTGCTTTTATATTAGAAATTCATTAATGAATAGGTATATTAATTATATTTTATTAATATTATGCAAATTAAATTGTTATTAAATCATAAAATAAATTTTATAAAAGTATAATTATGAAAATAAATATTTTTGAAAATTTTGAGATAATTATTTTATTATGCAGATAGTTTTCTTTTAATATGAATAGTTATTTAAAATTTTGAAAAACAAAATTGCTTGAAAAATAGATTAGAAAAATAAATTGTATACAAAAACGGGGTGCTCTAGATATCTTTCACATCATTAAAGATATATTTGGCTCTCGTTTTAACACGTTAATGAGAGTGAACTATTATATAATTTCATGTATTCTCTCCATAAAAACAAGTGAAAAATGCATTGCGGGTTTATTTTCTCTATGATAATAAAACATAATAAAAATATTATTATTATTATTATTATTTTAGTTATAAAATTAAATTAAATTATTTTTATAATTTTACTGTGGATGTTTTTTATTTATTTTATAAATAATTTCTTAATTCAAAAAATAATTGAGTTTAAAATACTTCTAAATGAAAAAACAATTAAATTTAAAAAAAAAACACTTAAAAGATAAAATAAAAATAAAATTAATATATATCTTCCACGTAAAATAACTTTTGAGATTATTAATTAAAAGATATATTAGCTTGCGCACACCCTATTTTACAAAAATATATTTTAAATCTTGCAACAAATTTACGTTACTATTCTTTAATATTGTTCCAGAAAGAGATATGGTGGTATCTTTTTATTCAACGTATTTATTAATAGGGTGGTCTTGTTTGTTCGGATTGTCAAAATTCGTCTGGGTCGTCATGCTCGTATTAATTATCAGGTTTGATCGTGTCCGTTTAGGTTGTCAGGTTCGTCCGTGTCGTCGAGCACGACCGAATTGTCGGACCTGTTCAGGTCGTCGGGTTCGTTTGGGTCATTGAACCCATTTGGGTCATCGAGTCCGTCCATCTCGTCGTGTCCATCTGACTAGTTGGGATTGTCCGGCTCGTCTTGGTTGTCAGGGTCGTTTGGGTCATTCTGGTCGTCAGGCCCGCCCAAGTCGTCCGATTGATCGGGCCTGTCCATGTCGTTCGGATCGTCAGGACCATCCGAGTCATCGGGATCGTCCGGGCCATCGGGCCCCGTCCAGGTCATCGAGCCCGTCTAGGTCGTCGAGCCCGTCTAGGTCGTCGAGCCCGTCCAAGTCATCGATCTCGTCCAGATCGTAGGTCCAGTCCAGGTCGTCGAGCTCGTCCGAATCTTAGGTCCAGTCTGGGTTGTCGAGCCCGTGCAGATCGTTGGGCATGTCTGAGTCGTCGTCCCTGCCCAACCCGTCCGAGTTGTTGAGCCCGCTTGGCCAATCTGGCTCGTTGGACGCATCTAGGTCGCCGAAAAGTTTAATAATGTATTTTAAAAATAATATATTTTTCATGTTGAAGATGAAAGTCCATGGGTTGGCCTTGACCCACAGGACTTTTGTGGGGTTTTTAGCCCTGTCGACTTTTTTGATGGAGGGCTTTTTTTTCAATGTGTGCTTTTTTGGTCCCATCCCACATAGGTCAGGGTCAAGTCCTATGGACAGGGCCAAATTGACACCTCTACACAAATACGATATGTGTATCGGTTACGACACGTATTTGATACGCTGATACGCTAATTTTGAAAATAATAGAACACGACACGTGATATATGCATATTGAAAAATATACATTTTTTAAATCATGAGAAATATATGATTATTCTTGTGTAAATCCAAATTAAAATCAAATAAATTAAAGACTTTCAACATAGAAGTTTATAATAAAAATATTATTGGTTTATATATTAGGTATATCATTGATAATTATCACTAAAGTTCCTAAAATATCGGATACGAATACATATCGGACATAAATAACGTAACACAAATTGAAGTATAGTGCATCATAGATCATCCTCCCATCTCTATTATTGTCCTTTGAGTTAAACCTTACACACCTAAAGACTATTGAATGATACAACACATCTCAAAATCCCACACTACCCACTTTTTCTAAACTATGAGGCATAACATTCAACTAATATTTATAACAATCACAATTTTTTCTCTTTGTGTTTTCTCTTTCTAGTCTTGGTTATGAATAAAGAAAAATCAATAGCAAATGAGGTGAAAAATTGACGGGAAGGGGATTTATTTATATATTCAATAAATGAGGTAAAAAAACGAGAAAAAACAGGCGGAAGGGGATTTATTTATTCAATGAAATCATTTTCTGATATTTAAATGATATTTATATAACAATTCTCATTCTTTATTTCTGATTTCTGACGTGATAATTTAACATAAATCATCGATTAATATATCTTTATTTTTTTCACCGAAAGAATTAATAACTCTCATTAAGTGACGTAAGATAAATGAAAAATGGAATTCAAAAAATTAAAGTCGTATTTTCATTTTTCTATATAAATATCACTCATATACTGTTTATGTATACATTTAGATAATACTTAATAATAATATTCAATTTTAATATGTTTTTTTGAAAAAGTTATAACAATATTTATTTTACTCTGTGAACTAACTATAAATCATACATACAACATTTAGGAAAATGATATTTTAGATAAATGATAGGTTAACAAAATTTCTTTTTACAAACTTTAACAAATTACCTATTTAAATAAAAGAAAAGTACTACTTTGATTTTATTTAAAAATTAAAAATAATCTATTTTAAATTTATTTATGGAGATTTTGTTTTGTAAAAAAATATTTGTCAAAAAGATAATTTTCCCTACTTTAAATGGTATTGTATCTACATATTTAAAGATGGGACAAATGGCCACTTTCACTTTTGGAATTGTTGCGTTTTCGTCAGAGAAGGCGAAACAGAAGAGCCGAGAATTCGCCCGCAAACGTAACGATGTTAACATTAAGCTTCAGACTACTATAAATTAGAGCCTCTACATTCATCTTTCTCATATGAACAACAAACCATCAATAAAAATGAAGTATCTAAGCTCCTGTTTTACCTTTGCTACTGCCGTTCTTCTTCTATTCTCATTTCATCCTTCTTCAGCAGATTCTCATGAACAGTTTGTTCAGTGTCTTTACAAATATCCCCATATCACCAACTCAATCTCCGATGTTGTTTACACAAAAAGCAACTCTTCATACTCCTCTGTCCTAGATGCTACCATTCAAAATCTTAGGTTCTTCAACATAAGCTCAAAACCCCAAGTCATTGTCACACCACTCGATGTTTCCCACATTCAAGCCACCATAATCTGTGCCCAACGCCATGACCTGCAGATTCGAGCACGAAGCGGAGGCCATGATTATGAGGGTCTCTCCTACGTTGCCAGGGTTCCATTTGTCATCCTTGACCTCATAAATCTTCCAAGAATCGAAGTTGATGCTGAAAACAGAACTGCTTGGTTCAAGCTGGGGCGACCATTGGTGAACTTTACTATAGGATTAGCCAGAAAAGCAAAACACTTGTGTTCCCAGCAGGTGAGTGCCCCCTTGTGGGCGTTGGTGGCCACTTTAGCGGTGGTGGCTATGGATACATGATGCGTAAGTACGGTCTTGCTGCTGATCATGTAATTCATGCTAAGATTGTTGACGTCAATGGTAATCTCCTTGATAAAGAAACAATGGGCGAGGATCTATTTTGGGCCATCAGAGGTGGTGGCGGGGCAAGCTTTGGAGTCATCGTGGCTTGGAAGATAAAACTAGTTCCAGTTCCATCAACTGTCACAGTGTTCAATATTGCAAGGACGTTGGAAGAAAATGCAACGGAGATTATTCAAAAGTGGCAGCGTGTGGCAATTAAATTTAATGAGAACATAACGATGAAGGCCAACATGGAAAGGGTAAATTCAAGTAAAAGTGGGAATCCAAAAGTAGAAGCGCGGTTTGAATCGTTGTATCTGGGGCGTGTAGATGAGCTGATTCACATGATGCAAAAGAGCTTCCCGGAATTGGGTTTGGTGAGAGAAGAGTGCACTGAGATGAGTTGGATAGAATCAATTCTGTACAAGGCTGGTTTCCCTAGCGGTCAATCCACCAGTGTTTTGTTGAACAGAACTCAATTAAGCGGTTTGATGTTATTGAAAGCAAAATCTGATTATGTGAGGGATCCAATTCCAGATGTTGGGTTAGAACGGTTATGGCATTTCTTATATGAGGATGCAGCTAAATATGGTTACATTCAATTCACTCCTTATGGAGGAAGGATGAATGAGATTTCAGAATCCGAAACTCCATTCGCACACAGATCGGGCTACATATTCCACATTCAATACGGTGTGTATTGGGAAGAAAAAGGGGATGAGGCAGCTCAAAGGTACATGAATTGGATTAGAAGAGTGTATAAATATATGAAACCTTATGTTTCAGAGTCTCCAAGAGCTGCATATATGAATTATAGAGACCTTGACATCGGAGTTAATAACAATGGTTACACAAGCTTCAGCCAAGCCAGCATTTGGGGCTTTAAGTATTTTGGTAATAACTTTAATAGATTGGCACGCGTGAAGACCAGGGTTGACCCTCGAAACTTCTTCAGAAACGAACAAAGCATTCCTCCTCTTATGTCGAACGGAGGCAAATAGACCTTCTTGGGTGCGCAGCATGCCATTATAAAATTAGTTACTTTCTATAGGTTTTTTTTCCCTTATAGGCAGATCAGTCTTCAATATTACGGAAGTAGGAATGTTTTTAAAAAATTACGGAAATGGGCAAAACGTTCTGGGGGTGCACGTTTTTTGGATGAAGAAATCGTGCAACCCCCAAACGTTTTCATGGTCAAGCGGGTCAAAGGGCGAAATCGTGTGGGGGGGGGGGCACGTTTTTGGCTCAGTAATCGATTACAGCATGGTGTAATCGATTACTGCATGATGTAATCGTGCAGGGGGGTACGTTTTTCATTGTGTAATCGATTACCACATGCTGTAATCGATTACAGCATGCGTTGCAGTTTTCTGGGTGTAATGTAATCGATTAAGAATGAAGTGTAATCAATTACATGATTAGTGAAGTATGTTCGAGGGCAATGTAATCTATTACAAAGGTATTGTAATCGATTACAATGACAAATTTTTTTTAAAAAAAAAAGGTGATTAAATTAGAATTGGATAGAGAGGCAAGCATAATAATTTGTAATGATTTTATACAGTTTTTTGGTCCATCAAAGAATAAAGTATTTGAAATTATAGTTCATGAAGACATAAGAAATATTAATCTTCATAAAAAGTTGTCTTAGTTTTGACATTGTACAAAGAAGAAATAAACATTGAAAAGTAAATTAATTGAAATAAAAAATGTACAAATTATTGGCAAAATGGACATTGTCCCCTATGATGACCCTCAGTGCGACAATAAGAGCATTTTTTTGGCTTATCCGTAACGGGTTGATCCATTTCGTTATGGATCCTATTTGTTGTAGGTCGTCCGGAAGCCTTGCGCCTAGTTTGGGGGTCTGGAGTGAAATTAGGACCTGTAATCTTTCTTTTTCATTATTATCATCGTTTTTAGTTTCATATTCAACTATGTCATATATCATTGCTTTCCTATCCACTAAAATGTTTGTTAACGTTTTTTTTTTAAATCACGCATGTAATCGATTACACTTCGTTCGTAATCGATTACATTACACCCAGAAAACTGCAACGCATGTTGTAATCGATTACAGCATGCGGTAATCGATTACAGAACGAAAAAGTACCCCCTGCACGATTACAACATGCAGTAATCGATTACACCATACTGTAATCGATTACTGAGCCAAAAAGTGCACCCTCCACACGATTTCGCCCTTTGACCCGCTTGACCATGAAAACGTTTGGGGTTACACGATTTCTTCACCCAAAAAACGTGCACCCCCAGAACGTTTTGCCCATTTTCGTAATTTTTTAAAAACCTGCCTACTTCCATAATATTGAAGACTGATCTGCCTAGAAGGGAAAAAAAACCCTTTCTATATTTACTTTTATGTTTTGGGTGATGTCGTTAATAATGTATCTTAGGTACTTAATAGTGTGTTAATTAAGTATACTCTTAAAATTCATACAGGACATCTTAGAGATGTAAGTATTTTATATTATAATAATAAAAAATATTTTTGACAAGTTAATGCAAAAACATATTAAGGTAATTATTGAATAAGGAGTCATTCACGAAGAGCATACAACAAAAGATATTGACTGTAAATGAATCTGTTCATGTTACATTTGAGAAATCTAACCAACAAATGCAAGTGTTAACAAAGAATAGTGCAAGTAACAATGATTTATTGCATAACTTCACCAATAGAGGGTTATCATATATCATAAACTGAGAATGTTATCATAAACAAGTGGGAAAGAAAGGTCCAAGAGTAGTGAAACCAAAAGACTTCCTCTGAACCACATGTTTTTACAACAAAAGGAGCATTCAACATTTCTTATCCTTATAACAAGGTCAATCAGAACCAATAAAATAGTGGAATTATGAGACATTTTCATCCACGAAGACCCAGTTTGCAGGAAAAGGCAGAAGACAGAAACAAGTGACAAGCTAGATCATCTACTGGGGTTTGTCTTATAACAGAAATACAAAATCCCTCATCAATATCACACCAACCAATATGAGAATATAACATAAAAGGCAAAGAAAAATTATAATTAAACATTTCATTTTGGCTTCGCTGTTGAAAAGGTACGTGCTTGAGAATAAGACTGCTTATGTTCGATAACAAAAATCATAATGATGCTTGTTTGAAATCTTTTTTCTCTATCATTTTATTTATTTATATCTTAGTACCTTTTACAAATTAAAATATTAATTTTTAAAATACATTATTTAAATAATAATTTTATGTTAGCTATAATAATTATAAATTTATAATAACAAAATTAATACTAAAACCATTATTATTTTTATAATAAAAATATTATTCTACTAATTATATTTATATTTTTAATAATATTATTATAATATATTATTATTATTATTATTATTATTATTATTATAATGATTCTATTACTATTGTAGAAAACTTTCGTAATAATATTTATTAGTTTAAATAATATTTTATTATAGTAATTTTATAATACTTTATATAAATATTAAGGTGGATAATAAATATTTTCGTTATAGTTTTAAAATAATATATTAATTATCAATTTTTTTCACACGTGCATATCATTTACTAATTATCGAATATTCTTCTATTTCTTGGAAGGAGTGCTTCCATTTGAGTTTTGAGAGAGATGATTATAGGTATCCATCTCTTGACATGATAGTTTTGATGCTTTAAGTCTAACTTCGAGTAAGTAGCAAAATGGTCCGAGAATAGCTTTACTCAAGCCCTACAATAGACACCAAATATTTTTATTGGGAATGAAGAAAGAATTTTCGAAGTTGAAGTTCCAGGCAAACCGAGGAGAGATTCACCTCAACAAGACTCTTAAGCGATCAAGTTAGTAAGAATTTAGGGAGTATGGTATATGGTATCGTATAGTGAATGATGAAAAAGAATTGATGATATAATGTAGCAATAGGTTTTTTGGGCCCATATATAATGACAATAGATATAAAACATATTTTGTTACTTAGAATATTTGTGAAGATAATAAATTATTTATATTATATCAATATATTTGAGTTGTTCGACAACAAAATTTAAGAATATAATTAGTTTTGAATATCTGCGGGGTTTGCTCCCAATATTTCGAGATCCAAGTATTTCAGGTTGAATACCCAAAGGCCAAGTAGGTATGTAAGTCCCCAAGCTAAAAAGCCAAAATTAAGGTGCAGGTGCAGGTGGACCGTGTTGCTAGATGAACGTTTTATCATTCTCCAAGTTTCAACATAGGAAATTAATTAATTTAAAGTTGCATTTTCACAACAATTTAGATCAGGGTTTTTTTTGACCGAGTTTAACGTTGAATCTCTGTGATTGTTGGACATGTCACCACAAGGTGATAAAGTCGTTGCACATTTAATGAAGGTTTTTTCCTTGTAATGGCATGATTTAAAAAAGATAATAAAATAATGACCTTAATTTTTTACTTTTTTTTTTCGACGTGGCAGCATGTTTTTTAAGTTTATAATTTTTGAAAATTGTTTGGATGTAACAATTGAAGGTGCACGCTCGTGTGAAACAAAATAGGCGGTTCAGTAGAAATAAATTCAACCCTCAAAAATATTTTCCCTCCTTCTTCGCGAAATGCTTTGTAGAGTAACAAAAATTTTTGGGCTTTGAAGGTTTGAAAGAGAGAAGGCTTCTCAAATGAAGCGTTTCGTTGAAGGTTGGGTCATTCAAGTCATGGTTCTTCTGTTGTCATCGATTTTACGTCTTTGTTGAAGGTTTTTTCAAATCTCTCTTTTTGAATAATGTTCTTGCTTTGTGGTCTTTATTAACCCTGTGAAACACGAACGACGTGGGTACTATTTCGTTGAAATTGTTTATCTTGATTTTTTTTGTTCGTGAACCCTTGATACCATTGAAAATTTTGATTTTTTTTTTTTTTTGTTGAGGGTAGCTTGACGTTTTCGCAGTTGTTGTTTGTTCGTTGTGGGTGACCGTTGAGGCAGTGTAAGGAAGGGAAGTTGTTCATTGTTGTATTTTAGGGTATTTTGTTTTCTCCTCTTGTTCATTAAATTGATTTTTGAAATTTTGTGGTAGATTGATTTTAGGATTATTGACTTTGTTATGTGGAATTAGCGTGATAAGTTGTTTTTCAATTTATTGGGTTTGAGTGGTTGTTATGTGTTTGCTTTTGTACAATGCAACATATAAATTGGAATTTCAAATCCATTACATCAAACATAACATAACTAGTTATATTTTTTTTGTAGGGAGTAAGTTCCATGGACAACACATTTTTTGCTGGAAAAGCCGTTCACATGATTCAAGCCTGATGACATTGACAAACACATTCTATTTTCTATGGTTTTTGTTTGTTAATGATATTTGATATTTTACAATTCACACACTATAGCATAAACCTATATTTTGTCTTGTACTTGCTTTTTTGGATACAATATATGTGTTGTTTAAGACCATTTTTTGGACAACAATCATGTAAGTGCAATGAATTAGTGTCCATTTCTATTTCTTTGGACAACAATCAGTGCATCCATATTTTTACATTAAATGATTTGTGTGGTTCACATCTTTCAACTGAATTGAACTCCATAAGTTTTACTTTCAAGTGGACTAAAATTATGTTAAATTTCATAACTCAAATGGTCCCCATGAATATATGGATCACGAACTAATTTTTTAGCGTCCAATAACTGTTTTTCTAAGATATAGTTTTTGTACACCAGACATGTCAGGGTTATTATTTGATGAAATCATTAACGTGCTAAACATTTATCAACTGAACTGGATTCCATAAGTTTTACTTTCAAGTGAACTAAAATTATGTTAACTTTGATAACTCAAATGGTCCCCATGAATATATGGTTCAAGAACTGTTTTTTTATCGTCCAATAACTGTCTTTCTAAGATGCAGAGTTTGTACAAGAAACATATCAAGGTTACTATTTGATGAGATCATTTATGTGCAAAACAATTTAGAACTGAATTGGACTCCATAAGTTTTACTTTCAAGTGAATTGAAATTATGTTAACTTTCATAATTTAAATGGCCCGCATGAGTATATGATTCAGGAACTGTTTTTTTATCGTCCAATAATTGTCTTTCTAAGATGTAGTTTCTGTACAACAGAAATACCAGGGTTACAATTTGATGACATCATTTATGTGCAAAACAATTTTTAACTGAACTAAACTCTATAACTTTAACTTTGAAGATCACTCAATTTATGTTAACATTCATAACTCAAATACAGCCCACGAATATATGATACATGAACTGATTTTTTACAGTTCAATAATTGTCTTTCTGAGACTTAGTTTTTGAACAACAGACATGCTAGGATTATTATTTCATGAAGTGATTTGTGTGGTAAATATCTTTCAAGTGAACAACACTCTTTAAATTTAACTTTGAAGATCACTTAATTTATGCTAATATTCATAACTCAAATGGAACCCACGAATATATGGGCAAGAACTGATTTTTTTACAATTCAACAAGTGTCTTTCTTAGACTTAGTTTTTGAACAATAGTGCTGCCATAATTATTATTTCATGAAATCATTTATGTTTAAAACAATTTTCAATTGAAGTGGACTCCATAACTTTAACTTTGAATACTCACTCAATTTGTACTAACATTCATAACTCAAATAAAGCCCACGAATATATTGGACAAGAACTGATTTTTTATAGTTCAATAAATGTCTTTCAGAAACTTAGTTTTTGAACAACAGTGCTGCCAGAATTATTATTTCATTAAATCATTTATGTGCAAAACAATTTTCAACTGAATTTAACTTTGAAGAATCATTCAATTTATGCTAACATTCGTAACTCAAATAGAGCCCACAAATATATGGTACATGAACTGGTTTTTTACAGTTCAATAAGTGTTGTTCTGAGACTTAGTTTTTGAACACCCGTGGTGCCAAAACTATTATTTCATGAAATTATTTATGTGCAAAATAATTTTCAACTGAAGTGGACTCCATAACTTTAACTTTGAAGATCATTAAATTTATGCTAACATTCATAACTCAAACAGAGCCCATGAATATATGGTACAGGAACTGACTTTTTACACTTCAATAAGTGTCTTTCTGAGATTTAGTTTTTGAACAACAGATATGACAGGGTTATTATTTGATCAACTACAACGACAAAGTAAATTAATAGCCTTAAACACCAAGACAAATTATTCAAAACTATATGTTTCCTACATTTTCACTTCAAATAACAGTTCGTACATTAACCAAATGAAAATGATATTTGATTCACAGCAAACAAATAAAAGCCCCAAAAGAACAATTTACCAACATAAACAAGTTTTCTTCCTTTCACTGCCTTAAAGGAAAACCATCAAATGAATGTATCACAAAAATTCGAACTTGGGTTTAATGAGTGGGCATCGATCCTTGTTGAACGATAGACAATCTTCATTTTGAGTGGGCATCGAACTGTTCCAGAAATGGTTTTCCGTTAACAAGCTTTCCCTCTTTCAAACCACGATTCCTTTATTTTTCACAAAGACCCTAAATGTTACTTTGTTAATTGAGATTTGGGAAAAAAGAACAAAAAAAAAACCACATTCATAGGTCACTTCA
>Ga0214543_1006056_pt1 | contig 21790 bp, 18 predicted proteins | sample CNSS2metaG_FD_160094 | JGI IMG/M metagenome (GOLD analysis project Ga0214543, IMG submission 160094) | Root nodule microbial communities from cowpea collected in UCLA plant growth center, Los Angeles, California, USA - CNSS2 | ecosystem: Host-associated > Plants > Roots > Nodule | place: USA... | reverse complement strand
AACTCCATAAACCAAGTCCATGTTTCTTTATTTTCTACTTCAACAAGCGCATAGCATAGTGGCAGCATCTGGTCATTACCATCTCGACCAACAGCCGTTAATAATTCACCCCCATATCGTCCTTTCAGAAAACAGCCATCCAACCCAATTATTGGTCTACACGACACAAAACTATCTTTACACGCTTTTAAACAAGTGTAGAATCTCTTGAATGTGGCTTGTCCCTCCACATCTTCCACTTTCAGTTTGATTGTAGACCCAGGATTGGATTTCAGCAACTCATTTGCATAGTCATAAATTCTCCTAAACTGTTCTTTAAATGAACCTTGGACTTGGTCTGTTGCCATTGCTCTTGCCCATGCGAGCCATAGACCAAGACACTCTAGTATTCCATTTTCTTACAGCCTTGTTACGTATTTCATTGATTTTTATACTTAGATTTTCTCTCAGGTCTGTCTCCAAAGTCCCACTCAACCACTTAGAATTGATTACATCAATGGTAAATTCCCTACTGCAAGTGTGAACATCAACAACTTTCCTTAATTGCTAGTTATGATGGGAAGTCAACAAAGCACAATAAGCTAACCAGGGGCAGTTTCCTTGGGCCCCCACACATCTCACCCTAATTATACGCTTATCATTCTTAACAAATCTTATATTTCTTCCACTATGAATTGCATACGTCCTAACAACATCTCTGAAGTGTTCCTTGTCAAGGAAATATGTTCCCACTTCCCACTTGTGGTCTGCCATGGATTTTGGCATCACAAACATCCCAAAAACATCTCCACTGTTATCCTCTGATTCACAATCAGATTCTGCACCACTCAATAATTCATCCGACACCCACTGATCATCAGAAAGACCTCTATCTATGTCTTTTCGCACCTTTCCCTTGTGTTGACTGTCACTTTCATTCTCTTCTTCATTTATACCCACTTCAACTGCAATAGAACCCACATCATTATCAGAAGTATTGCTGTCCCCTATTATATTCACAAGAATATCAACAAATTCCTCATCTTCAGTATCAGATTCATCCCAACTGTGAACCTCTGCCTCAATATCCACCTCATCCAAACCTGCTGCACCACCCAAATTAGCTTCAGCCTGACCTCCCAAATCAACTTCAACCTCACCTCCATCTCCACCTTCATCCTCACCTGCTGCACCTCCCACTTCAGCTTCAGCCTCACCTCCATTTCCACCTTCATCCTCACCTGCTGCACCTCCCACTTCAGCTTCAGCCTCACCTCCATTTCCACCTTCATTCAAACCTGTTGCACCTCTCACTTCAACTTCAGCCTCAACTCCCAAATCAGCTTCATCCTCACCTTGATTTTCACCTTCAACCTCACCTCCCAAATCAGCTTCATCCTCACCTCCATTTTCACCTTCATCACCCAAGACAAACTCACTCAAACCTCCACCATGTCCCAACTCAGCATTAACTTGAACAATCGCATATTCCAAATTATCATCTATATCATCATCTACAACTACTGTTTCTGACACAATATGAACCACAAACAAGTGGACTTCTCCAGTACGCTTAGCAACATTTACCATATTAATTGACCCATTATCATCATACAACAACTGCAACCGTCTATCTACAACATACCATAATTCTTTAACTTCTAAATAGCCCATTAACTTAAGTGTGTCTAACACCTCAAAATACCCCCATGTGTCTGGGTCACATGACCACTGATCAATCAATCCACCCACATACAAAAGCCCATCATTCTGAACAAAATGTCCACCATGGTGGACCACAACCTTGAATCTCTCATCACGTATCTAAAAAGCAAAAAATTATATGCTATCAATTAAACAGGGGACCACACACCTGAAACATGAATAAACAAAGGGGAACACAACCGAACACATATAATATTACCCTACCCACTATCGAAAGCGACAATACAATACACAATAAACCATAAAGCTGTAAAATCCACCGCAAACCCACCACAAACAAAAAATACAACTCCAAGACGAGTCAATAGTACTAACATGCACCTGGTTGACGCTCCAAACTTGAATGCGAACCTCCAATCGCGTTCTCCAACCACAATGTCGAAGAACCTTCAATCGCAATCACGCTCCAAACTTGAATGCGAACCCTAACTGATGAACTCTCCAGTCGCAAAAACCCTAATTTTCTTCCCCTTTCTGACTAACCCTAGGCCATCTCTCGAATGTTCTCCACGATCTCCTTCGTTCCCACTTCACTCAAATGATTAATCCCCTTTCGTTATCACTTTTCGCTGCAATAAAATCACATTTGATTGCCTAAGACTTGGGTGCTCGACGTTTACCTTGTTTTTCACCTTACCATTTGTAAATTTTTAAATGTTTTAACTTTTTAATTTATTTAACTTATCACCCCAATTTATTTTTAACGTTACACTGTGCCAGCATGTATTCAAAAAACTGACATGTAGGCCAAAACAGTTACACCGTGTCACTGTGCCGTTAAAATTTTTAACTCCGTCTGCCAAAAGGACTCAATTGAATGCGATTTTACCAAAACGAGGACTAAATTGAACAAACAACCAAAATAGGGACCAAATTGAATAATTTTGACAAAAATAGGGACCAAATGTGTATTTAAGCCTAAATAAAAATACCTTACATTTCAATTTTTTGTTTGGAGAAAAACAATTGAATTTTTTGTGAGATAAAATTTAATTTTTACAATATTTATTTTAGGCTTAATTACGTTTTGAGTTCATGATAAATTTGAAACGGGTTTGACGACCCAAATGGGTTGGGCTAACCCGACTACCTAGTTGAATTGGTCTGACCCGATGACCTAGACAGGTCAGGCCGGCCAGAAAACCCAGACAGGTCGGGCCGGCCAAAAAACCCAGACAGGATGGGTTGGCCCGATGATGCAAACAAGTTTGACGACCCAGACCTGTCGGTCATGCCCGTTAAGTTCGTCAACATGGCCCGACACGACCCGACCCAACTCAACCCATTTGGGTCATTGGTCTGGCTTGACCCCACTAGGTCGTCAAACCCACTCGACCCATCTTGGTCGTCGGGCCCGCTCGAACGATGTGGGTTGTCAGGCTTGACCGGCTTGTTTGAGTTATCAAGCTCGCCCGACCTGTATGTGTCATTAAGTCACCTGGTCTGTCTGGGTCATCGGGTCTGCCCGACCGTTTGGGTTGTTGGGCCTGCTCGACGGCCTGCTCTACCAGTTTGTGTCATCAGGTCGGTCCCGTTCGTCTGGATTGTATGGTCAGTCCAACCTATTATGGTTGTCGGGTTTGTCACGTCCGTTTGGGATTGAATTCAGAGTGTGAGGTTGAGTGAGAAGAATTTCAAATTCTTTATCCAAACAAGTTATTTAGAAAATGAAGGAGATTTAATTGTAAGCAATTCAAATACAAAGCATTTCAATTTCTGAGTATTGTTGAAATGCTCTATCCAAACACAATTTGAATTTCTTCTAATTTAGCTAATTGAAATACCTAAAAAAAATGCATTCATTTTAAATGCTTTTTAATTTCTCTATCCAAACAAAGTATTTCATTACAAAAAATTTCAAATTCTCCAAATAAATGAATCACCCTATTGAATTGTCTCATCCAAATACACCATTAAACTATTACCTTGTGTTTGGATGAAGCATTTCAACAATGTTGAGAAATTGAAATGCATTGTATTTGAATTGTTTGCAATTAAATTTCCTTCATTTCCTAAATAACTTGTTTGGATAAAGAAATTAAGATAACTTACATTTTAATTTATTGTTTGGATAAAATAATTGAATTTTTTATGAGATAAAATTTCATTTTATCAATATTTATTGTAGGCTTAATTATGTTTTGATTTCATGATAAATTTGGAAACGGGTTGGTCAAGCTTGTTAGGTCAACGAGTATGTCGGATCGTTGGGTCTGCCCGACACATTTGGGTCGTCAGGCCCGACCGACACCTCTAGGACGTTTGGCTCGCCAAACCCGTGTGGGTCGTCGGGCTCGCCGTCTTGCTTGGGCCATCGAACCCGCTAACCTGTATTGGTTGTGTGTTGTCGGGCTTGACCAACCTGTTTGAGTTGTCAAGCTCGCCTGACCCTTATGTGTCATCAAGTCACCCCGTCCGTCTAAGTCGTCGGGCCCGCTGACCGTCTGGGTCGTTAGGCTCGTCTGATCCGTCTAGGTCCTCAGCCCGCCTGATCCGTTTGGTTCGTCGGGCCTACTCGACCCGTTTGTGTCGTCAGGTCTTGTCATGTTTGCCGGGTCTGTTTGGGGTTGAATCCATAGTGTAAGGTTGAGTGAAAAGAATTTCAAATTCCATCTAAGTATTTGAATTTTTTCTAATTTAACTAATTGAAATACTTCAAAAAAATGCATGCATTTTAAATTCTTTTTAATTTCTCTATCTAAACAAAACATTTCATTGTAAAAAATTTCAAATTCTTTAAATAAATGAATCACCATCTTAAATTGTCTCATCCAAACATACCATTAATGGTTTTAATGATTTCATATTACCCACCACTTTAGTGGTGGAAAGTTATCCAGACAGATGATAGACGATTTTATCCACATTTTTTTTCTTCATTATTTACGGTTTTTGTTATAAGTAATTCCTTTTTTATTGTATGATTTAGAAGCGTGTGAAACGAGATCAAAAGTAAAAAACGAATGAAACTATAACATTTAATAGTTTGAATGAAAAAATTAAAAAAAAAATGAGAAAAAGAGAGGACAAATAATATGGGATTGAATCAAATTTTGTTTCTCTACCACACTCCTCCACCACTCTCAAATGAAATAAATTTTAGTTTTTGATGATAGTAAATAACTCCAATAGCATTAATCTTACTGTGTAAATTATCCTTTTGTAAAATTTTTGAATTTGGAACATTATTAAATATAATTTATAATTGATAAATTAATATAGTAAAAAATTCAACAAATAATATAGTAAATTTTTATATCTATTTTTCTTATTTTCATAATAATTAATTTTACAGAACAAATTAAAAAAATATTAAACACAACTTTATATTAAGAAAAATAATAAGATAAAAATTATAGTTTAGTGTTGCATATGATATATTTTTTTTCACGCTTCTTTTTTTATTCATCCAAACAACAAGGAAATTACACTTAGGTCTTTGTTATCTCTATCCATTAAGATAGTACATTTACTTCTCTTGTTTTTTTGCTTTCTTTTTATTTTCTTTCTATTTTCAGTTTACTCTTTCTTTCTTTTTTATTTTCAGCTTACTCCTAATTGTTACATATATAAATAAAGTCAAATTCCACAGCACCAATAGTTTAGAATAATTGGATTTTCTACCATTGTTCAAAAAGTCCACAAAGTCCACAATTCTTCTTGTGAACTATCACTATTATACTAATTAAAAATCACTCACTTCAAGTACAACTCTTAAAATAATTATAAAATTCAATCTCTCGTTGAATAAAAATATATTTTTAAAATAATAACAATATACAAATATTTTCATCATCAATAGTTAATTTAAATTATATTTTTAATTACATTACTGAGATATTTAAAAAATATTAGAACATAATACTTCCCTAATCCATGAACAAATCTCCTTTAAATCATATCGGAGCGTGTATGTATGAGGAGCCGTTTTCCATCCAACGGCCTAGATGGAGCCTTCACCAACGTCTAATTTGATTTTCCCTTCATTCTTCCTTCTCCAACGGTCATTTCTTCTCAAAATACAAATAATTCCTTCACTCTCTCACACTCTCTTCCATTCGAAAAACATCCAGATTCAGATTCTGATTCAAAACCCTAAACGATCAACATAAAAAAAGCAACAACAGCGACCAAAACGACATCAACAATAACCATGAACGACATTCAAGTGTGGAACAACGCCGCCTTCGTCGACCACGGCGGCGACGCCTTCTTCCCGATGAAGACTTCTTGGTCTTCCTCCGAGTGCTCCAAAGAAAACCTGAGTCCTACCGCACTGAATTCCTCCCCGAAACCCAAGAAAAACACCAAGACCAAGGCTTTCGCTCTTTCTTCCGATGACAACAGAAACATCGACGACGAGATCGAAGCAATCGAGCGCGAGATCACGCGCCTCACCACGCGCCTCGACGCGCTGCGCATCGAGAAGGCCAAGCGTGGAAAGCGCGTGGTGGGCAGAGCCGTTCCGGCGAAGTTCATGGAGCCGCGCCCGAACGCGGCCGTTTTGAGAAAACCGGAAGAAACGCCGAAGACTAAGGTAAAGAGCAGTAATAATAATCACAACGCGTGGCGGCGAGGGATGAGTATGGGACCTGCGGAGATAGCGGCGACGCCGGCCACCACGCAGAGTCGCCGGAAATCGTGTTTCTGGAAGCTTCCGGAGATCGACGAGGAATCGAGGGCGAAGACCGTTGGGAGAGTGAGGAAGAAAGAGGAAAGTTCGGTGGTTCAGGCTCAGGTGAGGAAGATGTTTGAGAGGGAGAAGGTGAAATCGGTGTGTGAGAGTAACAAGAAGACGGTGAAGCAGGGTAGGATGGTGGCGAGTAGGTATAACGGCGGTGGTGATGTGAGGAAGAGGTCGTTGCCAGAGGGAGGGAGTGAGATTAGGGTTAAGAAGAGGTGGGATATTCCCAAGAATGAGGAAGAAGAAGAAGCTGTGGCGGCGATGGTGACGGGTGAGGTGATGGTGCTTCCGAAGATTAAGACTGTCAAGCGTGTTAATGAAAGTCCCAGAGACTCTGGGGCTGCGAAGAGAGTTGCCGAATTGGTTGGGAAGAGGCCTTATTTTTGCTCTGATGAGAATGATGTCTGTCAAATTCTAAATTTTGCAGAAGAAGAAGAAGAAGGGGGCTGAAATGATCAATGATTCAAGGTTTTATACATCACTGTTGAGAATGATGATTTTTAGATTCTAGATTTTGCAGAAGAAGAATGGGAATGGATTAATCAATGATCCAGTTATTGTGAGCCAGTTAGCTTACCGGCGCTCAATAGAGTTGTGGTATAGTATGGAATGGTATTGGATTTTTTTGTTTTTGGTATTTTTTTTTTTAACTTGGTATAGATAGAACTTCCTAAGTTCTGATTGAATTTAGTGAGCTGAACCAGAAGGTGGAAGTGCTTTGGTTGGTTCAGACTTGCTCTTTCATATGTTGCTAAATAAAGAAGTAATCATCACGTTATATGGTTCTTTCAAGTTGTATATCATGTTATCATTGTCGTAGACTTTGAAATGGTTGAAGGAGTGTGATTGTATAGTTTGTTTTCTTTCTTAGAAGATTGTTTTTGGGATTTTTTTAACATCGGGTCTCTTGGGGTGTATGTGCTTGTGTAGTCTGAAGGCTAGATCAAGCGCCAGGAGGAAATTGGGGTATGTTCTTATTAGGATGATAAAGAAAAGCAGTCAAACTATGTTTCGTGCTCAGGAGGTGTAAAGGCATATCTTTTCTGCAAAAAAGTAAAGGACTAGGCAGAAATGTGCTTTAGAAGCATTATGAGATGCTAAATTTTTCCCTGCGCGGTGGGTTGGAACTGTGTTAGGTACCCCTTAGAAAGCACTTTTGGTGATTACACACTGGTTGCTGAATGTTGCAGAATCTAATGACAGCTAAGTGGTCGGATTCTTCTCATGTTTCGATTGACAAACATTTAAAACTCCCTCACGTGAGTACAACTTCTGAAATGAAAAATTAAAAAATAATTTTAGCAGATTTAAAATAAAAATAGGACTGAAATAAAATTGAATAAAATCTAACGTGAGGGAAGTTCAGTAGCACACCAGAACTCCTGTAGATCGAATCTTCTGGTTACTGCGTTAAAAGATTAATTTTACCAGATTATTTGAAAAAAAGGACAACAGCATAGAAGTAACCCTAAGAAATACACATTAATGTTGAAAAAAAAAAAATTCTTAACACAAGATGGTGCACGTTATCATGTGCTCCCCTTTCCTTTCAGAAAACATAAAAATGTATAGCTAGAAATAAGCCCATTTCTAACTGGTTACACTGCACAAGAATGGACTACTACTCTGTTAAACGGTGAGTGGTGGTAGAGTAGCATGTAACAATCTTAGCCAGAAAATAAGATAATATTTACCTTGTTTTAATTGGTCTCTGTTAAAATGCAATTAATGGAGCAACTATCTCATAACTTCAACATACTAGGGATCTATTAAGTATACATTCTTTAGTGCATCAATTTCTGTCAACTGCATGCTAAATTCTTTATTTGGGAAAACATTTTCAGCCTTCATTCTTTCTCTGACCCCGTAAGCAGGGATTTTGGCCTTCAAATAAGCCTGAACCAGAATCTGAAATGGCCTAAGACGACCGGTGTATCCACACTGCCTCATTTTATAGAACCATTTCTCAGTATTATGTACATCTCCACAATTTGCATACTGTTCCATCACAACCATGTAAGAGCTGAATAACGGCTTCACTGCACCCCCACATTGCCTTTCGGCAGCCTTACTTAAAATCGAAGCGGCCTTCTCTACATCACCGGCTTTAACATAGAATCTCACTAGTCCATCCCAAACCAGTGGACCAGACCAACATCTAGAATGTCTCATTCGCTCGACAAAGTCCTTACCTTTCGATATCTGGTCATTCAGAGCATAAACTCTAAGAAGTTCAGAAAAGAGCCTGGATGAGGGCCCCTTAAATTTATGCATTGCCATTTCAAATACTGCTTCTGCTTCCTCAACTTTTCCAAGTTTGCCCAATGCTCCTATTACTGCTTCACACTCCAGCATTGTGGGGTCTGACTTGCAATTGTTCCATATTCTGCTTACATCACTAGTCATGTCAAGAGAGGCGTAGAGAGAGAACAGTTTATTGTATATCCTAATATATTCATGTGAGTTTGCTCCTTCTATTTCTTTCAGTATAGTGATGGCTTTATGTTTATATCCCTCAGAAATATAGTATCTGGCCAAGTCTGTCAGGAAATGAGTATCAGGTTGCAAACCATGAGATTTCATATCCTCAACCAATTGTTCCATCCCTATTATGTCCCCAGTTTCACCCTTGGTGGCTATCAGAATCCTGTATGTAAGATGAGATGGAGTTAAATTTTCGTTCTTCATAAAGGATAATATGCCGAGTATCTTCCTTCTGTCATACTTCTTGTACAAAATGATCATCTGATTCAAAGTATAGATAGTAATTGGCAAACCTAAACTTCTCATTTTTTCAAAAACTGTCACGGATTTTTCCATGTTGCCAGAGCGGACACAGTTTACTAGAAGAGTTCTGTACAGTAATTCACCTTTGAAAGAGTCTGGCACATCATTCTTCATGTACTTCTCTGCCACATCAACTCCCTGAACCTTGGCTATTAAATCGAGATGAGAGGCATAAGCATTTTCACTATGCTCTAATTGTTTCGTGGTCTCCAACCATTCCAAAATCTGCAAAACAGATAACAGCGGAAAGAAGTTCAGACATAAATGATTATATTAAGTCTCGCAAGAAAGGCTTAATTTATCAAGTATATCTTGAACAATTGCATGAAGTAGGGACTGTTGGAAAACACGTCTACAACTCAAAATAGATGCAGGATAGCAATAATTAACTCTGGAATGGATCCTTTCATCAATTTCTTCCCTTCTTTGGTTTTAAATATTCGATCTCCATGTATTTTGATGAATCGATGACAATTGACAACAGAATCATACAATCTAATTTCTAAGTGTACACCAGAAAAGGCAATTGTATTTCAAAATTTAACATGGCAAGTGCAAATTCAAGTGTTACTAATGAAGCATCTTCGATTGGTTAACAAAATCTTGGTACTATTTTAAAGAAAAAAAAAGATAAAGCTCCATTACACAACCAAATAACAATGACATAAGGATATGTTTTGTATGGAGTAGTTTGAGAAGAAGGGGGACAAGGGTGAATCTTCTATTTCATGTAAATATTATCTTATTTGAGATTTTTTTTATTTCAAAAGAAAAAAGGAATAAAATACGTTCATGCTTGCAACCCTTCAACAATCTTCTCTTCATTCTTATGAACATTTTATTACTCAATTTAAAAATATAAAACAACACTGTTGTTTTCCTCTCCTAATACCTACAGCTAAATATATAACATCAGCATTAATTATTAGTCTAAAATGAACAACACTCAAAACAGAATATTTTAGAGACAAAATGATAGCTCCAGCAAGGCAACATTAAATACAAAGATATCCAACCACAGATATGCTATTGCTTTCCACCAAACAGAACCTAAAAGCTAGCGATTCATATGAATGTAACAAATAAAATCAGTTTAATACATGAAAAATGTAACCATAACATGTTGTAAACCAACTATCTGAAAAGCTTTAAGTTGTTGGGTGAAAGCAAAGAAATTGTTCCATGGCTCTTAACACATCACTTTCTTTAAAAGAAAAGGCATTTGGGCTTGAAGCATGGAAATGCATCATCCCACCCAAGTCTTGTGCTAAAATCAACCTACAGGTGGCAAGATTGATTTCCTGAATACCTACTCAGGCTCCAATATCAAGTCACGAACCAATTCTTTCAAAAACTCAAGCTATTTGGCAAAAGCGTAAAAAATAGAAAATGCAGCTTCATTGACCAAAATACCAGATGGTCTCTTGGACCTCAATATGAATATAAACAAAGCACAGTATGTGGTATTTAAGCATATTGAACTCCAAGAAGATACTTGGCATTTCAAAAGTTTATAACTAAAATCATTCAAATACATAAATGCATTTTTTATCTATAAAACATATTAAAAGAATACTAGATGAACAATGCCCTTAAGAGACTAGCATCATTATCTACCACTATGAAACCACCCATAAATTATGCAAAAAACTTGGCTAAGCAATTTAATAGAAACTGCAGAAAGCACCTTCAACGCCTTGTAATACATATGATGCTTCCAGAGAATAAATACAATCTTCGAAGCCTCTAAATGGCTCAAATGCTCCACTGCTTCAGCAAATTTTTTCAGAATACCAGGAAGGTAGGGGGCTGGACTGTTCATAACGGTTCTTAACAACTCCAAAGAAGTCTTCCTCTTCAAAGGCTCACGACAGCCAAGGTATAGGTCATTTGCATATTCCGACAGAGGATCATCGAGACGACTAGGTTCTGACTCAAATTCCTGCTCAACTTCTTCATCCAAATTAATGTCCCCGTTGACCTTAGCTGAAAGGAATTTCTCAAGTTCCAAAACTGTTTCTTTCAAAATATTCTCATTACAACTTTTCTCATTAACCAAAGAAGACAAATGGCGACTACCCATAAAGAACTTTCCAATAACGGGTGAAGTATGGTAACTTTCCTCTCTTAAACAAACCATTTTTGCACCTGACAATGCAGGATAACAGCCACAAACGTTGTTACGTCTGAGATACCTCTCAGTATCATGTTTTATCCCACATAACAATAATCCTGAAACCTCCACAGAATGCCCCAGTCTCCTACGAATAAGAGAAGCAATAGCAAACCCATAAAATTCCCACCAAAAATATAAAACCCACAAAAAATATTACCTTTAAAGTAAAAACAAAAATCTATGCTACATTTTGTTCCAATAAGGCAACATAGAAGTGGAAGAAACAGAAAACGAGGCTCTACGGTGTACATCAAATGACAACAGAAAATGGTAATGATTGGGGGGGGGGGGAGCGCTATTAATTATTATAAGCAATAGAAGCAATGTATGCAAATGCATGAAAATGGTGGTAAAAACCACTCTACAACAACATGAGTGTAAAAGTACTATAGCTTAACTTAAGAGCAAGTTCCAGTTTTTGGGGAAGAGGAGTGAAAGCAACTCGGTAATTGAATTGAAAAGATAGATACTTGATAGGGAAAACACATTGGCGCAGAATCGACATGAAGATTGAAGACGCTACCGAACCCTAATGATAGTGGGTGGAACGTTCCTCTTCTCATTTTTCAAGTTTAAGCGTTCAACTCGGTGAAGGGTTCAATTTCTGATTTTTGAAGAATTGTATTGTTTATTTAGATAATTTAATTTGAAATCTAAATTTAGTTATAAAATCCTTCTCCGTAATCTATGCTATTAATTTATATTAAAAGAATCATAAATTTTTAATATTTTGTGTGATTACGTATTATTTTTTTAAAATTAAACACGTTTTTTTAGTTTTAACTTGTCTGAATTTTTCATTATCTAAAAGTAATACAATTTGATCACAAAAATTTAAATATCATTTTTTTTATCTAATTAAGTTGATTTTTTTTTTAACATTAGCACTTTTGATATTTGAACTATCTTCTATTCGGAACACGTAAAAAAAATTACACCAATTTATTTTAAAAATTCGAGAATAAATAAATATATATATATATATAAATTTGTAATGTAAATTCAAATTTTACATCTAGGTCCTACCAAGCATATTTAACAAAAGAAAAAAAAAATCTGTAAACCTTTTTAGTTTTATAAGACTTTTTTTTATTCATAGAAAAAAAAATTCACAAACATTCAGTGAATGCATAAACTTTTAATTAAATAAAAAACAAGGTAAGAATACACTATGGGCTTTAACCTACTTGCGAAGAGTCCAGGCCCAATGTTAATTGGGCTGCGTCAATGGTTTCAACCAAAACCCTAATATTTGACTCACAAACCCTATTTTTTTGGTGTTCTTAGATATTCCGATAGATAGAGAACGCGGCATAACCTAAGGCCATCTTTGTTTTCTGTGTCTGTGCATCAACCACAACCAGAAGCCGCCATGGCCACTGCAAGGACTGTGAAGGACGTTTCTCCCCACGAGTTCGTCAAGGCGTACTCTTCTCACCTTAAGCGATCTGGCAAGGTCATTCCTTCTCTTATTTGTCAATCAAAAACGTTTCTCAAGTTTGAGATTACGAGATTAATGCGAAGCCTTTATTTTTGTCTTCTGATTTGATTGTTTCATGCTGGGTGAACTGTTTATGATTCATTTTGGTTTTATTCTTATAATGGGTTATAGGAACATTGTTGATTTTGCCTATTTTCTAATGGTGCTTTTGTTAAGCAGTCACGCCCAACCAAACCTGTTGATTGTTTTCTGTATAAAGTTGCATGTTTTGAATTGGGTTGGTCTAAAGTTCGCAACTTGATTCATGCGATTGCTTGACATTTACTCTGGGTATCAAGAGTGAGTTTTCTGTGTTGAGTTTGATCATAAGTGAGTGTTTGAAAATAAAGGAGTTTATTAGTTGTGACATGGTAAATAGATGGTTGATTGTGTAATTGATTCAGAAGGAAGCATTTGTTTGTCATTTGGGTTTAGTTTCCTTCTTTTAGCACTGTGTTGACCTAGGTCTGGAAAGGTCTTTCCTTTGGTTGTGATTTTGTATGTAGTAATCATGTTCTTTGTGTTGTTTTGTGTTGATTAATTGTGACTAGTCTCAGTGACTTTTCTCAGTTTTAATTCGCTATCTTTATGAAATAGGTGATGTCCGTAATGTCTTTTAAAATATCCTTTTATTAATATGTCGTTCTAAATTCTTCTTTTGGTTCTAACCAGATGGAGCTGCCAGAGTGGACTGATATTGTCAAGACAGCAAGATTTAAGGAGTTGGCTCCCTATGATCCTGACTGGTACTATGTTAGAGCTGGTGAGTTTCTTTTTTCTTGTTGACTGTGTTTTAGGGTTTCGGGAATGCATTTTCTGGTTAATAGCATTGTGTTGCTGAAAATTTCAATGATATAATAGTGAGTTGTGCTGTGTTTTTTAATTCAAATCATGAACAATTTCAGCTTCCATGGCTAGAAAGATCTACTTGAGAGGAGGACTTGGTGTTGGTGCATTTCAGAGGATTTATGGCGGGAGCAAGAGGAACGGTAGCCGTCCTCCTCATTTCTGCAAGAGCAGTGGTGCCATTGCCCGTCACATTCTTCAACAGTTGCAAACCATGAACATCATTGAACTGGACACCAAGGGGTAAAAGCTCTCTTCTCTAATATTTTATATTAGCTACATTACAATGTTAAAGATCATATCACAGTTATAGCTTATCTTTTGCAATTAATGACTTCTGTTGCATAGCTTGTCTTTTGCAATTGTTGGTGCTATTCTTGTTTGTTCCTTCTGCATCAGAATCTGAGCATGTTCATTTATTCTTCATGTGATAAAATGTATCCATCTTTTGTTTCAGTGGCAGGAGAATCACTTCCAGTGGCCGGCGGGATCTTGATCAAGTTGCCGGACGCATTGTGGTTGCACCTTGATCTGTAAACTGCCAATGAGAGCTAGTCTGCTGCCATAAGCACTATTAAGATTTTGGGGTTTTGTTAGAGAGATGTGATGATAACAGATTATGCGCAAATTTTGATTTTAGACTGAGTGTCTTTCTATTTATTGGACGTGCTTAATGTTTATGATGTTCTTGCTTTCAGTCTTTTATTAGATCATATTGCCACATTTTTTTTCTTTTGATTTTTCATTTTGGATATTCCTTTTTTTGTTTTTTTACTTATGAAATGAAGATTAAGGGTAGATTAAACTGATTACGGGAAGTGGCTATAATTCTTCTTGATTCATCTATTGTGTAACTGAGCATTTGCCAATATGATATTTTAATTTGGGTAGCACTGGGCACTGATCTCATTTTCATTTGAGGAAAGAAATTAAACCAGTTTGAAGAAGTAATTGGTGAGGTTAATTGAAAAAATAATAATTTAAATTCGTAATTTTAAGTTACAAAGTGGTTTATGTATTTTTCAAAATTGATTAGTTAGGCATCATTTAAAATGTGAATTTAGTTTTTTCATGAACTTGAATGTTAAATTTATATATAGAGAAGTTATAAACATTAATCTTGTTTATACAACATAGTTGTTAAGTTAACTATGTAATTTATTATAGTTACAATTTTCTTGGGATCAATGCTAATCTTTTTTTCCATTTCCATTCTTAAATATTTCTCATAGTTGATAGTAGTGCCTCAATTCCGTAATTTATATATATTATTTAAATAATTATTTTATTATTTTTATTAGAATAATAATAAATATTAGTCAATTAGAAAACGAAATTTTGGAAAAAGCTTTCAAAAATCTTATGGATTGGATTGTTGTAGAATAATTTAAATGTATTTTTTGTTTTCCGTCATGTTTCAAAGTATATATCAATTTTATCATTTAACTTTATAAAAGATACGTAAAATACATGAACTAATGAGTTTGGTAATGATGGTCAGGAGGATGAGTATTCTAGGTTTGGTGATCAATGATTTGAAATTTAATCATTATATTTTGACAATTTTTTTATAACATAAAATATTTTTTTAAATGATTTTAAAATATAAAAACATAAAAAATAAAAAAATGAAAGTCATTTAAAAATGTTACCTCATGAAATAAAAAAAATTATCAAAATTATCAAAATTTAATTGTTAACTTTTTTTGGTATTTAAAATGGATTTAAAAAAGGAGTAACTGGTTTCTCGTGGAAATAGTTGAGAAATCGAAAAAATAAGAGAAATATTGATTCATTGTTGAGGGCTACCCCACTAACCTCTTATGTCATTTCATACTTTATAAAATATTTTATAAAATTGAGAGATGAAATTCCATACTTTAAAGCAGTGACAGAATGCATTTTTAATAAATAATTTTAAAACGAAAAATATATTTAACTCCTCTTTAAAAAATAAAAAGTTAATTATGGAGTACGCATTTCAAAATCTTCCTCATGAATTATACTTTTTTTAAAAGAATAAAATACTTTTTAAATGTGAGATAATATTTTCTGAATGCCTCTGACCTTATTTTGAGATAATATTTTTTAAAAAGCATAAATTTAAAAAGGCAATTTTTGCCACTACACTCAAATGGGAGATTTGAGAATATGCAAGTGAAAAAGAATAATGGTCTCTAACCAAATATCAATCAAAGTTTGGTTCCACTCCACGAGTATTTCTAAACACATTTTTTTTTTTTTTAATTTCAAACGATCTGTAAATAATTTTTTCCTTAATTGTTCTTAATTATTTGTATAGTAAAAAACACATTTTCTATTTCTTTTTTTAATTTCAAACGATCTGCAAATAATTCTTTCCTTAATTGTTCTTAATTATTTGTATAGTAAAAGACATAATCTAATATAAATTGCATATTTAATTTTCGTTTAGCATATGAACTTGTAAAAAAATTAACACGGCCGTTATCAAAAAACAATATGGTTAATATTATTGGGGACATGAAAAATTCATTATTGATATTTGTAATATTAAACAAAAGAGGTTACTGTTAATTTATCTTATATATAAATATGGAATATGTTTTGAAATATGAAAAAAAAAACACTACATATTTTGTTAATTTAAATTTTAAAATTGGTCTCCCTTACTGTTGTTGGTTGGTCCTCTCAATATTAATATAACTGAGTGATTTGTTATTCAAACCTATCCACACAATATAAGTTTATTTCAAAAAACTTCTCTATAAACAGAGGAAAAAGAAAAAACAGCCCTAGATAAGCTAAATAATTTTATGAATATGCTACAAGATATTGGAATGTAGGAGAACATCAATTTATTTTTTCTATATTACTCATACATTCACTTGATTTCAGAAACAAGTTAATGGAAGCAGAAATTTGAGTAACACCGGTTGGATAACAGAAACAGAAAGTTGAAGTAGCAAGGCAAAATTGAATCAGTGCCTAAAGTGCCTCACATTGGTAAAGAGTAGTGAAACACCATACTTGTTACAACAATCTATGGCATCCTGGTCTCTGATACTCCCACCTGGTTCTGCTATAACACCGATTCCACTTTCACATGCTTCTTCCACAGCATCTTTCCAAGCTGTTCATAGATTAAGATGCATCCATGTTAACATAATTATCAAAAGGAAAAAGCAACTTATACTCTAAACTAATTTACTTTCACATAGCAAGGACTCTTCTGTCTTGTTATGGTTTGATAGGAACTGAAAATCTCATAATGATGTTTATGTTTTATCCAGCTAAAAGGGATTTCAGGATCTCACAAGAGAGGAAAATCCTCCAGCACATAGATTTAGTTGCATGAAGACGAAAAAGAAAAAAAAAAGGATACAAAGAGACTACAACTACACTGTCTTACGGACACGAAGATACAGTTAAATTGAGAAAATATAATACACAAGACACGGTGTGTGTATATACATATTAGTTTTGAACTATCAACTAACACATTGTCAACTAACACAAAAATGAATCTAATCTATCTAATTGGCGGCCATTGTCTCCAAAGAATATGTTGTTTATAAAACAGCAAAACTCAATGAATTCTGGTGTCGCAAATATTTTGACAATAAGACTTACCAAATGGGAAGAAGGCATCACTGGCCAAGGCTGCTCCTTTAACATCATCTCCAGCTTTCCTCATTGCTATTCTCAAACTCTCCACACGGTTTGGTTGCCCACTTCCCATACCTAGCATACAATTGTTCTGCAAAAGATTATAACAAAAGGGGTCAGTTTCTTGAACATAAAGGCAGAGAAAAGTTTCATGGTATGAGAGATTACAACCTTAGCTATCACAATGGCATTGCTTTTGACATGCTTCACACACAACCATGCAAACTCTGCATCACGAAGTTCATCATCTTGTGGAGCCTTCCCAGAGACCACGTTGAACTTGATGTCTTGTGGGGTTAAGTCATCTGAATCCTGAGCCAACCAACCTCCACCAACCTGTCTGAGTGAAAGCTTTCCCGGTTCATTCTTTTTGGCTTCAAGAATCCTTAAAGTTTTGGACTTTCCACGCAGAATCTCAAGCCCCTTCTCTGTGTAGCTGGGTGCAACTACTATTTCATAAAACATCCTTGTCTCACCGTCTGTGGGGCTTCTGAATTCTCGAATTTCTTTAGCTAGTGCCTAAAATATATGAAAAATATTAGAAACATTACTTATATAACATTGTTTCCTCCATGTCTTAAAGTGAAAAACCAGTGACTGGATCACTTTGTATCACCTGAAAAGAAGAAAAAATCAGACAAAAAACTCAAATAGAATATTTACCTCATCAATTTCCACGTTGAACGCTACAATTCCACCAAATGCACTCACAGGATCTGCTTTAACAGCTAGTCTGTAGGCTTCAAGAATATCATCACGTGATGCTACTCCACAAGGATTGGTATGCTTCACTACTACACAGGTGGGGTTCTTAAACTCACACACACAGTTCCAAGCTGCATCAGCATCCAAGTAGTTATTATATGACATCTCCTGCATGATAATGTTAAGGTTGTAATGTTAGGGGAATTACATGAAGATTTATAGAAACGGTACAATTTTTCAGTCACAAACTCTTGAAATATATGAAATACGTTTAGCAGTAAATTCAGATGATAATGAAAGAAATTAGTGTGTTGACTCCCACCTTTCCATGGTGTTGGATGGCTGTAGCAATTCCACCAGCATTAACCTCAGAAAGTTTTTTGTCGACATAGAATGCAGCTTTTTGATGGGGATTTTCACCATAACGGAGAGAACTTTTGAGTGAAAGAGGCACTGTTAAGCTAGGAGGAAATTTATCTGTCATCAAATACAACAGAATAAGTAAATCTATTGAGAACATAAAAATTAACAACAGCACTTGAAATATTTAAACTAAATACATATTCAGTATACTCGCATAATATACAGACAGTTCTGTTCATGATAATAATAATAATAATAATAATAATAATAATAATAATAATAATAATAAATAAATAAATAAATACAAACAATGGTTTAACCCATATCAAGATACCTAATGCTCCATTAATATCAAGTCTTTGGACAGTAATATTAACCGCTAGTGATATCCTTGTTGCAATGGTCAAACACTGATAATAAGGCATGTTCGATAATAAACCTATCTTTGGATTGATTTTATTATTAACACGCAAAACCTTATAATTATCACTTTTACCGTCACAGGTGTGTATGCAACCCGGCCAAGTATTAATCTTCCTTTAGACCGATCAGTACTTGCATGGATATACATAAGCACCAACATTTAACATTTTTTTACAAACTATCTCCTCAAGAGAGGTCACTTTGGTGACTTCTTAATTTAATTTGCCCATAAAAATGTTAACAAAACCAGAATTTAATTATTATTATAATTTTTTTTTTAATGTGAGCATAATTAGTTTATTTCTTTTGTTCTCAATTGAGCAACGATTGCTTCTGTATCTGCCAATATAAATTCTGTTCCACTCCTCAATGGAACAAATTTTAAGGACTAGAAAGAAAATATTGATATTATTCTTGGCTGCATGGATTTGGATCTTGCATTAAGAATTGAGCAACCCCCTACTCCTATGACGTCCAGTACTCCTGAAGAAATAAGGAATCATGAGAAGTGGGATCGCTCAAACCGCATGAGCCTAATGATCATTAAGCTCATGCGGTTTGAGCAATCCCACTTCTCATAATTCCTTATTTCTTCAAGAGTACTGGACGCCGTAGGAGTTGGGGTTGCTCAATTCTTAATGCAAGATCCAAATCCATACAGCCAAGAATAATATCAATATTTTCTTTCCAATCCTTAAAATTTGTTCCATTGAGGAGTGGAACAGAATTTATATTGGCAGATACAGAATCAATAGTTGCTGAATTGAGAACAAAAGAAATAAACTAATTATGCTCACATTAAAAAAAAATCAGAATTAAATATACGATTTAAAAATCACTGACTTCACAAACTTCAAAATTAGAAAATATATAAAATATATGAAATTTGTACACCAACTAATCTGGTGGCTATAGATGAAGCTTTAACATTCTAGGATTATATTTATAGATTATTATCATTTTTCTGTAATGGACGTTTCCATCTCACTGAGGAAATGAACTAACAACAATCAATAATCAATTCCTCACAAAACTTGAAACAGAATTACCTCCCACACTCTGCTTCCACAACCACTCAGATACTGCAGAGTCATAGGAAGCAACATGTTGAAAAGCTTTCCATGCAAGTTTTAGCCTGAATTTTTCATCATCCTGGTTCCCTTTAAGAAATTCCAGAAGGGCAGGGTAATCTTCTGTATCAACCACGACTAAAACATCTTTGTGATTCTGCTCAAATAAGAATTTATCACCATATATTCAAAATATTTCAATAGAAAAACTAAAAAATTCAGGTCAAAGACAGTATACAATGAACAGGGGTTATTAAACTTTTCATAGATGGCATTCGGTGGTAGGATATTTTCTGAGCCATTTTAGAAAACCCTTTTAAGTTTTCATGACAAGATAAAGATTTATCAATGATGTCAAGAGATCAAATTTATTTTGAGGTTTGGCATATTCAGTAAAAAAGAAAAGAAAATCACCTTTGCAGCAGCTCTAATCATGGCTGGACCACCAATGTCAATATTTTCAATTCCATCCTCAAACTCAATGCCACCAGCTGCAGTGACTTTATCGTAAAATGGGTACAAGTTCACCACCACAACATCAAAAGTACCTAAAAGGAGAAACTTTAAGAAAAAGCAAATACAATCTCTCAAACTAAATGAGTGCAACCAAAATTGAACAGAAAACTAGAACCATGCAGTTGTAATAGCAGTTGACAACAACATAACTTACCAATTCCATGTGTATTAAGAGCTTCAATATGATGTTTTAGGTCCCTTCTAGCCAGGATACCCCCATGTATGTTAGGGTGCAAAGTTTTGACACGACCATCAAGCTGTGAAAAAAAGCCACAACATTCTTGTTATAAGCTTGTACATGTTTGAGCAAACTTCAAAGAAAGTAGTGACCATTCTGCTAGTAAGTCCACACTGAGAGCAAACCCAGGCACAATGGTAAAAGTTGTAACTTGAGGAATTCTTGGCCATGGGTTTGAATACCAAATTTATAATATATCCATTCTGCTGAGGGTGCCAACGTTTATAAGATTACCAAAGCAAGGAGATTAGTCATCAATATAAACTCTAAAAAGTTTGCAACTATGACACTCCAAATTTCCATATAGGAAATGTTGGTTTAAGTAACCAATAAATGAGAAGTCATGATGCTAATACAGACTAAAACTTTTGACCTATGTACAGATGTGGCTATCAACATTCAATAGAAACCATTAAAGTTACAATAAAAGAAACACCAGAACAGCTAGTTCTGCAGGAAAATATCAGCAGAAAATTAAAGCCTTGTAATCCAATAAAAACATTAAAAGAAGCATGACCAAGCAATTAGAAAACTTGATTAAGCCCCTGCTTAAGTAAGCTTTTCCTTCAATATACACTTATAGTAGAGACAAAAATAAGGTAAAATTGATTAAGTTCTGTTTACTAGATAAAATCAACTTATACACGTCAGTTTTTGGTGAGGTTAGATTATAGAGCTTCTATAATAGTTAAAGAGCAAGAGTTTATTCTAACATACAGGAGAAACTTAATTCATTTTTCATCCTTATTGCCCTTTGTAAAATTTTTCATAAAAATGTTTATCCAAAGAGGGCCTAATCACATAATAATTCATAGACGTATCATCAGAAGTTCCAGCACTAGAATTGTTCGTGAGTTTAGAGAGGAGAACTCAAGCAGCAATGCGCACACACCATTTCAGGGAACTGAGTAAGCTGTTCTACTTTAGTAACAGCTACTCCAGCCTTCTCCAAAGCAGAAGCTGTTCCTCCAGTTGAAACAATAGTGTATCTACAATTCAATAGAGAAACTGTCAATAGTTCACTATAGCAACTGAAGCTTCTCGAGATTCCACAAACCACATAAAAAAAAAAAAAAAAAAAAAGAAAAAAAAAAAAAAAAAAAAAAAAAAAAAAAAAAAAATAAAAAAAAAAAGAATTCTAACATATAAA
>Ga0214543_1006055_pt1 | contig 21796 bp, 13 predicted proteins | sample CNSS2metaG_FD_160094 | JGI IMG/M metagenome (GOLD analysis project Ga0214543, IMG submission 160094) | Root nodule microbial communities from cowpea collected in UCLA plant growth center, Los Angeles, California, USA - CNSS2 | ecosystem: Host-associated > Plants > Roots > Nodule | place: USA... | reverse complement strand
AGAATCCTCATGGGAATGCCTCCACCAATCATCTCCCTTCACTTGGCCAAGACTCACTCTCACATTAGGTTTAGGGTTTGCTAGTTAATCCTTTTTCATGTTTTTGTATTTGCTAAAGGACCCCTATAAACTCCTATTTAAAGGGTGCTCCTTGTCTTGTAAAAGGGTTGATCATTTTGTTATAAACTTTGTGCATTCAACCACCAATTTTCGTGAGCTCTCCTTGTAACATCCCTAGCTACCCTTCTCCGTCCATTCATACCGGGCCCAGAGGCTGTCAGGTTACTACAGCCCAATGCACCCCAACCCATCACCCTTCTCCGTCCATTCATACTGGGTGGGTTGTTGCCAGTGGGAATCGAACCCCCAACCTGACCTTTAACAACCCTGGTTCACCAGCAGATGCTACCAGTTGTGCTGCAGCACAGCTGGTAGCATCTTCTGGTGTGCCAGGGGTGTTAAAGGTCAGGTTGGGGGTTTGATTCCCACTGGCAACAACCCACCCAGTATGAATGGGCGGAGAAGGATGATGGGCTGGGGTGCATTGGGCTGCAGTAACCTGACATGGTCGGAACACCACCCGGTATGGATGGACGGAGAGGGGTGTGTACGCCAGGGATGTTACAAAAAAGTGCACTTCTTTTGTAACATCCCTGGCTACCCCTCCTCGGGCCCCAGAGGTTGTCAGGTTACTACAGCCCAATGCACCCCAACCCATCACCCTTCTCCATCCATTCATACTGGGTCGGTTGTTGCCAGTGGGAATCGAACCCCCAACCTGACCTTTAACACCTCTGGCTCACTCACCTTTGACTTATCTTGCTTGCAAGTGGCGGCACCATCACTCATCTCTAGGGTTTGGTTGGCTTAGATCCCCCCTATGAGTGGCGCGCTTCTTCCATTCTTCATCTTCTATGCTTTCCATTTTTATTGTTTCTTCTTTCATTTTTCTCTTTAAATGTTGTTATTGTCGTGTGTGTTTGAGCTTGAATCCAACTCTCTTCTTCCTTTCATGAGCTTGAGAAATGAACCTTCACATCTAGATAGCATGCTATCTTAATGTCTAGTGGGAATTTTTAAAAAGCTTTCTTAAACAACTTCACCATATTCATAACTCTAAAAGGAAACAAGATAATCCTTCATCATTGAGAGAAGAGAGTAATAAGAGAGTCTGAGAGAATAGAGTAAGAAGAGAGAGTGAGAGAGGAGAGTAAGAAGAGAGAGTCACCAAAGAGAGAAAGAAGAAGATAACTTTTTTTTTTGTTTTTGATTTATTTTTTGAAACTTGAAAATTATGAGAGAGTGACACATATGCCTTTTAACCTATTTTAGAAAGACAAATTTGAATTGAAGTAGTTCAGAAATAATATTTTATTAAAAAGCTTGTCATTTGTTAGTTTTCAATTGTATATAATATTAGATTCGTCACTTATGACTACAAAAAGAAAAATTGTTGCATAAAGATTATAAGAACCACTATCAAAGATTTCAAAAGAGATGTAAATCTAAACACATGTTTTTGAAGGCTTCACAAAAAGTGAAGGTTTTAAAAAACCAAAAATACTTTCATTTTACATTTTTGAGATGATTTATAGAAGTTACAATAGAAGAATGCTAATCGACATGCACAACAGATTGCAATTCTTCATGAATTGACTTCTTTTTATAGGTATTTAGAACAAGACCATTGAAGATTGTGTATGAATATTTTATTTATGTGTAAGACCTATAACAAAGATTAGTAACATTTTAGCTTACATTGTTGTTTGTAAGACTGAACTTGACATGTATAAAGTACCTTTCATAATGAATTTACATTTTCTGGCAATACCAATATACAATCTCAACGAATTTTGATCTCTTGTATCATAATCTTAATGGAGATAGGTGAGTCAATTATAATAGAATCTATAGATAGGCTAATAAATTTAAAAGTGATTTTGGGTCTTGATGATCACATCTTGAGCGTTATTTCTTCTTTGTGGATAGTTTTGCACGAGTATCATTTAGAAATTGCATGGTCTAATGATTTTATCTTGATCGTGATTGAATGTTTTTCTTATAATTTTATTATTACACTTAGAACGAAACATCAAACTTAATATAAGCGTTTATCAACAATAATATAGGTTTAAATAACTAAAACACACAATAACGAACAACCCACTTAAGTAAGGATGATGATAAAACCAAATGCAAATCAAAGTAAATTATTCCTAACTTCTAGGACTTCTAAAAAGTCAAAATTTTTTCTAAAAAAAAAAAAAGAAACATACCGGAACTCCATCATACTATTGGAAGTTCAGATAACTCTAACAAAAAAAGCATAAATTGTTCTATCAATGAATGCCAAATGAAACCCATTGAAGCATGTAGCAAGTGGCATAAAGAAATGTGAAGATGAAAATGAGAAAGAATAGTTGAATCACTACTTTCTACCCACTATTTAAAAGCAGTCAATATTGGAAAGAAGGATATTGAAGCAGTTTCTCAACTTTTAATTAAGGGTAGCAGTTAAAGAGTGGCAGTGGAAGCACGTTACTTCCATTTTCTACTTTTTCTCTGCCTCAACAAGCATCAACAAAGAAACAGGACGCTCACCAAGTTCACCATCACACATGGCTTCTAATCAGGTGCATCTGCATATTCTACTCTCCATTTTTTTCTCGTGTTCACTCATTTTCTTTGATTCGCTCTTATAGTTCCAATATGAGTCATTTCTTTTATCTATCTTGAGTCTGTCAATGTTCTTTTATAGCACTATAACTTTGTTGATCCACATAATAGGTTTTAACTTCATATACGATTATCAACTTTGTCATGGATTCATATGTATGCATTATTATAACATGCACCAAAAACCAAGAGACTTGATCTAGTTGTTTAAGTTTAATTGAAATACAGTAACTTTATTATTGAAAAAAAAAACGACTATTATTAAAATATATTTTCAAAAACAGTTAACTTTATTTATTGCCCACCATGTTTTGTTTTGAGTTTAAAATGAGATTGTCATGTTTAAAAACAGACCAAGTATTAATTAACCCAACTCCTCAAATTGCTTCCACTTCGGGTGTTAAATAGATGAAAAAAATGGATGCATTTTTGTTTAGTCCAAAGGAACTACAAATATTTGAATTATAAATTATGCATATGAATTTGGATAAGTGAGAGTGGAATTTGGAGATGCATGGAAAGTTGCTTATTATTTTTAGGGTAGTATATATGAATTTGACTCTAAATTATGAATATGGATTAATCTTGTTTCTGATTCAAAAGTGGGAAATAGAATAGGGATAAAAAACAATGTTATATGAAAAATTAAATCCATCTACTTTCTTTACTACTAATCATTCGGTCGGAATTTCTTAAATTATACACTTTTCCATCTTTACGGTTTGAATGATGCAATTTACGAATTAATTCATTTATTTGAAGAATTTTAAAACTTTTCAAGGAAAATGATAAGTTTGGATAAGGAAATTACAAGAAAATTGAAATAGAGAAATTTTAAGAACATATTTCAAATAACTAAATAATAAATTTTGAAATTTACTCAAAAAATAAGAAAATTGAAATTCCCAAACTTGTAGAATTGCTAACTGGTTACACAACATAAAAAGTTTATAGGTCTAGAAAGTCGAGTCATTTCACGCAAAAGGTTAAGATGGACCAATCTGAAACGAAGGTGGAGCCAATCTGGCTCAGGTCAAAGGTCAAGTCAAGTCGGCCCAGGCCGTGTGTAGAGTCAACACGGTCCAGTCGAAAGGTTAGATCAGGCTAGCCCAAAGCAAAGGTCGAGTAGGGCCAACCCAATAAGAAGACCGAGCTAAACCGGGACAAAGGTTGTGTTGAGCCAGCTCGAGATGAAGGTCAAGCCAAGCCGGCCAGAGACTAAGGTCGAGACAAGTCAGTTCGAACTATAGGTAGAGCCAAGTCGGCCCGAACAGAAGGTCAAGTCGCGACGGCCCGGGCCCCAAGTCTAGCCGACTCGACGCTAGCTGAAATTCGAGACGAGATTTCTCTAAGTTGAATCGGTCTAGGCTGAAGGTAGAGCTGGGTCGATCCTTGCCAAAGGTTGAGAGTTAGGTCAGCTGAGGCAACAAGTCTAGCCGAGTTGGCCCAAGAAGTAGGTTGGGCCTAGTTGGCAAGGTCAAGCCGAGCTAGTCGGTTGGGACCTAAGGTCAAGCCGAGTTGGTTGGGCCCTAAGGTTGAGCCGAATGCATGAATAGGCCTAGACTAAAGGTTGAGTCGAGTCGTATCAGGCCTTAGGTTAAGCTGAGTCGGCCCAGACCATGGCTCAACATGGTCAGTTTGGGCCAAGGTCGAGTGTAGTCGACCTAGGCCGTAGGATAATCGAGTAGGTCTGAACCTAAGGTCAAGCCAAGTTGTCCTAAGCCAAAGGTCGAGACGAGGTGATTGTGCACCGAGTTTGTCTAGGCCAAAGGTTGAGCCTAGTCGACCCATGTCGCTGGTCGAGCTGAGTCGACTCGAGTTGGAGGTCGAGTCGAGTCAGCTTGGGTTAAAGTTCAATTTGAGTAAGCTCGGGCTGATGGTCCAAACGAGTCGGGCTTGATTGAAGGTCGAATTAGGTCGGCTTGGGTTGAAGGTTGAGCCGAGTTAGCCTATACAAAAGGTTTAAACCAATCTACCTTAGTTGAATTTTGAGATGACTCAATTTGATTTGAATTGGATTGAATTAGTTGAGGTCGAATTGGCTTGAATCGACTTAAACAAAAAGTCAAGATGAGTCGTATCGAATTGAAGGTCGAGCTAAGTTAATAAGTTAGATTAAAGGTAGACTTGAGCTCATCGTAAAATAGAAATTAAATTGCTTTATCTAAGGGAGAAAATTGAAATCTAAGATATTTCAATTACTTCATCCAAATTAATTATTTAAGAAACAAAGAGAATTCAATTACAAGTAATTCAACTACTAGGTATTTCAATTTTTTGGAATTGTTGAAATCTCTCATCCAAACATAGGGTTATTCTTTTCCTTATAAGTTGATGTTTCAGATTACATCTATATAATTGCAAAAATAAAAAAAAACATTTGCATAATAATATTACCAAATGAACAAGTAAACACCATGATTTCAAAAAGGAATGGAGGGAAAAACATCTCCAACTATCACAAGATGATAACAGTATCTCCTTGAAGTTTATCTAACTTTACATGATCAATAACTTTACTTCAAATTGAAGAGATAAATAAGCACAAACGAGTTATAGTTAGTCTAAAATTTTTGTATAAAATTCCACGAAAATCCACCGGTAACAATTATTGCATTAAAATGTGGAAATCGTGAGACTTCATGCCAACAAGCTTCAAGTCCTACATCGACATTAAACCCTTAATATTTGAAGAGTATCCTTGTGGTACCTTGAAACTCTTTAGAAATTCCCTCAAATTTATCTTCTCTTGTATGGACAAAGTGTAACATGCGTTGGACAAAAAAGTATGCTTACAATCCTCTATCGATGTCAAGTATCGAATCTTCATTTCATGAAAATTCAAACGAGTATTTACTCCATTTTTTGTCTTTTCCTGAATGTTAATAAATGTAACAATCAAGTTTATCACACACATTCTTCTTCACATGCATTACATCTATGTAATGTCTAAAATCTTACTTTGAACAATATAGAGGATCAAAGAAGATTAATTTTTCTTCTAAGGGCTCATTACATATGACTTCTTTGACGTTTTCCGAAAGACATGATGTACTTTGTTAACATTTTCATAAATTTAAAGGCCACTCAATGAAATTGATGCATTGTCATTCTATTCATGTCCATTAAATATTTCTTTAAACCTTCCATAAGGATGACTAGATTGTAAAGATCTCTGATGGTACATATATGCTATCTTCCTTCAGTGTTTCAATTGATGACATGTAGTGTTTATTTCACATATAGGACATGCTTTATGACCTTTGACATTGTATCCTGATAAATTATCGTAAGCTGGGAAGTCATTGATGGTGCAAAATAACAATGCATTCATCATGGAAGTTTCAGAAGCAAAAACATCAAATATTTCAACTCTATAAACCAATAAAAACTTCTAGTCTTCAACTAGTGAATCGAGATAAACATATATGTCATTCTCAAAAATGTCCAGGAATAGATATCATCATAGAAAACACCATTCTCTTCATGCATAATTCAAAACATAACTTGTAAATAAATAATATAATGGCCATGGTTGGTACTTAAATTACCAAGTGGATTCATTCCATTTATAGTTAAACCAAGCTAAAGATTTCTACATTCTTGACCAAATTGATGAAATTCCTTATCAATACTTTTCCATTGCATGGAATCACCTAGATGACGAAGTAGCCCATCACATCTTCTCTCATTTGCATGTCATCTAAGGATTTTAGCATCTTTTGGGTTCGCAAACAAACTCTTAAGTCTGCGTACGATTGGAAGGTACCAAACTACTTTCAAAGTGGGGTCATCCTTTTCCATGTTTTGACAATCTCTATTGTTGTTTTCTACTTGTATCGTGATAATTCAGACTTCAAATATTTTTTCAACCCTTGAAATTCTTTAATGTATAATACGTAATCATTAAGACAATGCATGTATCCTTTTATACTCCATACACATTTAACAACCATGTGAACTTAGTTGTTGAACTGAGTCTTTGCATTAGTAGACATCGTCTCATACACATGCACTTGGGCAAAAGCTTTTGTGCCAACATCGTGAATCATATCCTTAAACTGCTATTCTTTCAATCGATCTCCCATTGTAGAATCGACAATATGTTCAATTCGAGAGACAACTGGGAAATCTATTAATTTGACGTGTCATGTTCACATTGTATAACTTAGAAGGAAACCATCACAAATATGTTATTCCTTAATTTCGGTTGCATTCAACTTTCAACCATTGAAATAGTTGACACAAGGACATCATAACTTGACTTCATCGCCAGTTCTACCCTTATTATGTTGTCCAAATTGTATAAATTATTTTACTTCTCTCTCATACTCAACATTAAGGCATAATGAATTAATCGAATCTCAATCCATACTGAAATTGTGTGAATAATAGCAGTAATCTTTAAATGAATGATTACCTCACTTTTGTATTCAAGGTGTGACCTAATCCCATTCAAGAAGATTCACTTTTTTTTTTAGTTTATTGGTACATATGAATTTTAAAGAACATTTCTTAGATTTCACAAAAAGTTTGCCAGCATTTTACATTTTGGTCTTCAGGTTATACAAAATCAAAGTGATTATCAACAACAATCAAATATGCACCCGAAGATCAACACAAAATGCAATTGGCAAATATTCACGAATTTTAGGATATGTATATTAAAACAAAAACATATGTACCAATAAAATATTAAAAAGTGACCAATCTTCTTAAACTGTCAAACCCGATAATTCAAGATTCAATACATATAAATTATTAGTATTGCCTTCTCTTATATTAATTTTTAAAAAAATACAATTATTTAAAAAAAATTGAAAAACAATAATGGCCTTGTTGTGTATATAAAATTTCAATAAAATTAATCCTAAGTAGGGGTATAGGCTTAGGTTCTCTTTAAAACCAAATCCTATTCCCATGCAATCATGCTTCGATTTTATAGAGAACTGAAGCCTATACCTCTACCACTTAGGTAAATTCTCACGAATCAGGGTATAGGAATATATCTGAAGCCTATACTCAAGTAAACCCCTTTAAAAAACAATGGCTTTTTTTTAAATCATTGAAAAAGTATGGACTTTGGTTTCTGAATAACCGAAGCCTATTAAGATATAGACTTTGGTTATTAAGAGAACTAAAGCCTATACTTTCACAACATTTTCAAGGACTTTTGTCTTCCTTAAATTTAAGGTATATTAGGTGAAGTCAAATGCCCTTTTTGCACTTGTATTACAAAATGTCGACTCACCAAAAAAGTGAATTAGGTTGAACTCACTTATTTTTAGCTCAATCCATGGTAAGTCAATCCTTGTGAGCCAAGTTGGTTCACTTTCCAAAAAGTAAAGGTTAAAATCTATCAGTGCTTAATCATTTTAATTAGATAATGATATTTGGAAGAGTTTACAATGCTACTTTAAATTTATTTTATCATGATTTTTAAATAGGTGTTTGATAAAAGATTGTAGGAATGGTTTGTGTCTTTCTTCAAAGTTTTTATTTGACATATCTTTGACAAGTTTGCAAATCAAGAGGAGGGAGTCTTTGAATAAATTGGTCATTTCCTTTTTTTCTCAAATAAGCTCATGTTAGACATCGTTGCCATTACATGAAGATTTTATTAAAAAAGAAAAAAAAAAGAAAAAGGAAAGGACAACATGGAAGATCACACAAAATCCATGATAAAATTAAATTGCACACATAGCTAAAACAAATAACTAGTATGAAAAAAACCCATTATTTCTTTCACGGAATTCATTCCATACTTTGAACTCTATATAGCGGGAAAAAGGCAAATACCTCAACATATTAAAAAATTTATCATTAGTCAATCCTTTCATACTCCAAAAAATGCCTTTAATTTTTAGAGGTTTTTGCTTTGGAGGATTTAATATTAACTTTCTTTGACCTAACCCTATCAGGTTTTCTTGTAATTTGAACTGGCTCATCACCTTCTTTAGTATTAGAATTTTCTTTCTCATCAACATATTAGTCCATTTAGAAGCTATTTCCAATTTCTCTATAAAACGAGTCTCTTTAGATGTCAAAGGATTTGGAAATATCGCTAAATTATTATGAGTTGAATCTAATTGTTGTCAACCTTGCAAACCATTCAGAACGAGGCTAACATCATCCAAACAAGGCGTACCAACCAAGGAATCATAGTCCACTTGCAACCACCATCTAAATTCTTAACAAGAGAATATCCTTTCACAACACAAATATTATCGTGATTACCTAATGATTGGCTTAAACTGTGACTGGGCAACAGGTTGCACCTCCACCACAAGCTGCTCCACCACAGGCTCCATCATAGGCTCTACCACAAACTCCACAATAGTCTCCACCACTTGAGTTAAAGAGCCATTAGTCCCATCTTGTGCACCAATAACCTTTGGATGATAATGTTGTTGTATTTTTACACCAACTATTTTCTCTCCACCAGAAATAACATTAGCATCCTTGTGTAACCATCTACAATTAGATAGATCATTACCAATTATTTTATAATTTGAAAAAAATAGAGGCAAATTCTCATATCCACATCAACAATAAACACAAATCTTGGCCTTTCAACCAAAATTTGATTAGGCAAATTAGTTAACAAATCAACATCAACCAAGATATGTGCAAAGGAACCCTAAAACTTGTTCTTGGTATAATCTTCTACAGATAAAGGTATACCAATTCCACGTGCTATTGAGAAAATTGCTTCTAACTACCTATACTCTAAAGAATGCCATGATTATGAACCCAACATTGAGTTTTTGTAAGATTCATGGAAACTAGGACAAAATCTTTTGTCCAAAAGAAAACACAAAGAATGCCAGGAAATAAATTCCAATCCAACAGCCAAAACCCTTCGCATGTCTTCTAAAGAAGAAAAAGCAAATCCATAGAACCCTTTGGCAAGTGGAATTGCCTTCCATTGACTGAAATGCTTCGAAGCCACGTCAAGTTTTTTACCAAGGTCTAAATGTATAAGTGATTTCCCCCCCCTTTTTTTTAACAAAATACGCCTATGAAATGATATTTGCGCTTCTCCAAACTAGGAAGATAAACTTATTTAGAAATCTGCACAAAGACCATATCTCCCTCTGTATAAGGAGAATAATTGGGGTAAAGGAATATCACAAGCATTAGTAAAGACTTGGACTAATGTACGTTTTTGTGCCCACACATTTAAAGAAGATTTAGAGAACGATGATTTTCCGTGATCATGATCTTGTAACCAACCACAAGGAATATGAAGCCCTGAAGACACTAGTGCATATTTGGCTTTCTAACTCTGGCTTTATGCCTCGGTCACAACGGAAATGAGGCATATAAACAAGCGGTTGCAATTTTGAAATTTACGCAACCTTTAATGCCTCAGTTACCTTTACACTCGAGGTAGAAACCACCATTTTGCATCGGTTCCCACGCACGCGAGGCCTAATGCCTCTTAGAATTTTCACCATTCCTTCTATTTTGAATTTTTAAATTTGAACGAAAAGAGTTTTGCCTCAGTTGTGGAGGATTCGAGGCATAAATTGGTTATCTACTTCGTTTTTTTGTGAACCCGAGATAGATAAATTTGTGTAGTCAAAAAAAAAAAATTTTATTTTTTTTCTTCACCCTATGGTCTCGGTGGTCCTGGAACCGAGGTAGAATAAGGTGTTATGCCTTGGTTATGTGTTAACCAAGGCAGAAGAAGGTTTTATGCCTCAATTTTTAATTCAACCGAGGCAGAAAAAGTTTAGGTTAAAAAAAACCTCAAATAAAAAATAGATTGCATTTCACCTTCTACCTTAAGTGCGAGCTTCTTCTTCTCCATTTTTCTCTACACTTCATCTTTGTGTTCCACCACCACAACACACACTACGTCTTCTTCCTCGCGTATTCTTCTTCTCCCTTGAGCTAGCTACTGCATAGTGTGTCCACCATTGCTCATGCGCGTCTTCTTCCTCGTACCACGTCCGTCGTTGCACGTCTTCTTTCTTGCATGAAGTTCATCACTCTGCACTTGCTGCTACTATTGCTTCTATTATGGCATCACGTTGTAGCCGTTGCTGCACTCGAAGGCCACCATTGTTGTGTCGATGCTTGTGAGAGGGGGAAGGTTGTTGCAATTGATGCTGGTTATTCCCAGAATCGAGGCAAAAATATTATTTTGGTTTCTTTTTTTAACCTTTAATGCATTTTAAGCCTTGGTAAGGATGAATATGCCTCAATTATGAATCGAAGCAAAAAGGTCAACCTTTATTACCTCGGTTAAATATGTCTCGGATCTTCAACCGAAGCAAAATAGTCAAAATAATCGTGACTCAGACCCTTTCTTTTACTGGTGAGAAAAAATCATACATATGCCTCACCAAACGACATACCAACTGTCTCCAAAAATACAATTACAAATGAATACTCCAAGTGATGTACAATCAGCACTCCACACGTAAAGCGTTCACCTCTACAAGCCACCCCAGAATAGTAGTTTGCGGTGGCTCGTCCAATATTTCACAAGTGAGTTTGTCCATTTTTCTACCGGTAACAATTTTATCATAATATTAATGGTACAAGGGCTGTCACCCATCACACTCAAATTAACTGCATTAAAGTCGAACAAACAAAATTTCTATTCATTTGCATAATAAGCTACACAATGAAACCATACCACAAATCCTATGGAGGGACCAATCAATCAATTTATTAAACCTCCAAAGAATCCTTTGAATCCGTTGTCCATGATTTACATTTAACATAATAAAATTTGCTTGTCAAATGAAAATGGTGTCCTGTTATATACTTTAATTTGGTTTTATTTTTACAATCGATAAGAGAATTCTAACATCCTTATCTTATATGATATTAAGACACATATATTTTCTGGATGACTTCCTCTTTAACTACAATGTATACACAATGTTCCTGAGACTATGCAACCCCTGTATGTTGGTCATTTTCAATGCTTAAACTTCAGTCTTCAAGTTTAGAATTGATTTTAACTCATAACTGAAGCCCTATCTGACTACTTCAACGCAGCATGATCCATAAAACACTTCCTGTCTTTGTTCATTTATGCAACTTCCTATGTACAACACATCTCATTATAACATCGTAGAGCAAACAATTGATTTGCGATCCTTGCCATAGCGCCAGGTTAATTTTGCTTTAATAACATTAATCCTTTTCATAATCGGTGTTCATCCTTCGTAGAATTATTTTATGGAAAAAGATAGTTTAACCTATTTTTTTGACCTATTTTTAACTCATCCCTTCAATCACCGATAGATCATTTATTTTAATTTTTTCAAATAATGTGATGTGATGATTTAATGGTGATTGAAATAATAAGTTAAAAGTAAGTTAAAAAAAAATTGATTAAAGTATCATAGTCATTATTTTATAATGTGTGGTGTACTGATTTACTGCTATTATTACAGAAAGTGATGTGGTACGTTGACACTTCCAAAATTTATGCCGCGTAACTTCCCCCAACCACTTTTATTTATTTTGACAACGCACACTCTGTACTACAACCATCTAATAGAGCTCAGTAAGAAGTGAGTGAGCTAGAGAGTTTGTGAAACACAACCACAATGGCCATTACTTCACTAACTCTTTTCAAGACTATCTTTGTTTTCTTCATTCTCTTCACTCTTCTCACACCTCAAGCCGTGGCTGATTGTGAAGCTGAATCAGCGAACGCATGCAACAACAAAAAGAAAGCCCTGCCACTAAAAGTCATAGCCATATTCGCCATTTTAGTCTGTAGCATAATTGGTGTGACACTACCCTTAGTCACACGTTCAATCCCTGCTTTGAGCCCTGAAAATGATCTCTTCGTAATTGTGAAGTGCTTCGCGGCTGGTATAATTCTAGGCACCGGCTTCATGCACGTGCTTCCTGATTCCTTTGACATGTTGTGGTCTGATTGCTTGAAGGAGAAACCGTGGCACCAGTTTCCATTTTCGGGATTTGTTGCTATGTTTTCTGCTATAATAACGATGATGGTGGATTCTTTGGCCACTAGTGCTTACACCAAGAAGATTCGGACTGAGATTATTTCAGCTAAGAGCAGCCCTGCAGGTGGTGGAGACCAAGAGATGGGTGGTGTTGTTAACTTTGGCCATTTCCATGGCCACCACCACCACCGTGAGAACAAGACAGAAGGCCAAGATTCACAGCTTCTACGTTATCGTGTAGTTGCTATGGTAAGATTGTTTCTTTCATACAAAGTTAAAAAACGCAGTTTTGTTGCTCACTATTTCTCTCGAAATTTTCTTCATCAGAAATTGTAACAAAGGAAGATTGGAAATGCAGGTATTAGAACTTGGAATTGTGGTTCATTCAGTGGTTATAGGACTTGGCCTGGGAGCCTCAAACAACACATGCACCATAAAAGGTCTTATAGCTGCACTTTGCTTCCATCAAATGTTTGAAGGCATGGGTCTTGGAGGCTGCATTCAGCAGGTATCTAGAGCATGCATCATTAAATTTTTCATTTCTATGTTGATAAGACTAACTAACCCTAAAAATTTTAAACAGGCCCAGTACAGGTCCTTAAAGAAGGTCACCATGATGTTTTTTTTCTCCGTGACAACCCCATTTGGAATTGCCCTAGGAATTGCATTGTCGACGATCTACAGAGAGAACAGCCCAAGTGCACTCATCACCGTGGGGTTGCTCAACGCTTCTTCTGCTGGTCTTTTGATCTACATGGCTTTGGTTGACCTTCTCTCTGCTGATTTCATGAGCCCTAGATTGCAGGGTAGCATCAACCTTCAATTGAAATCTTACTTAGCAGTGTTTTTGGGTGCTGCTGGCATGTCTCTCATGGCAAAATGGGCTTAGTTTTCTCTTACGTCTACTTTAGGGAATAATAGCATCTTCAAAGTTGTAATCTCTTACGTGTTCCATTAAAATAAGAAGTTCGAAAGCAATACTTTCATGTTCCAATACTCTGTACTGTAACAATTGCATAAAAATAAATAAATATATGTAGTATCCTCGACATGTTAAAACAAAAGAGTTTAAAAACGTTTAATAAACAATTTGTAGTCATTTTCCTTAACTTATATATTAGTGTGAAAAACTTTAATGATACTTGAGGAAGATGAAGTTTAGCAAAGTGGGACCTATATGTCGTGGTGGCGAGACATGGAACATTTATGTTGTCCATTGCTTGGCCCAAAGGGAGTTTGGCAATTGATTCCAAACCAGTGAACTTGAATCATCACTTTGAGTTCCAAGTGTTGAAGTTAGAGGCCAGAAAGTGCCTAAGAGGAGAAGATGGTGATGGCGTCCTTGGCCCATACCCTTCTCATCGATCTCTTAGATTGTAATGGATTAGAATTTATTTTTATTTTTAGATGGTTATGAAGTAGGTAGTAACAACTTTTGCTTTCAATCACTTCACAAACCATGTGAAAAATGTCTTTTAGCATTCGTACTCTCTTTATTCTAAATTCAAAATTTTCTCTAGTTGTTGGTATGAAAATTAATGGCCAACTATGTACAACAGATCGAGCTAGATATAATGTAACCTAAAACATATTTACATTTCAGTTTATACTTTTAATTTTGTCAAAATGTTGATTTTTCTATCCATCATTCTATCAAATTCAAATATACATTCAATTCAATCAATTCAGAAATACAGAAGTAGATTCAATTTAGAAAAATTAAATAGTTTAGAAAACAAAAACTACCACAAAATTAATATACCCACAAATATGACTCCAGATTTCAGTTTTTCTGAACTTTAGCCTTTCTCATCTCATTCAGTAAGAGTTGTGACTCCTCCACTAGTTGGCCTACAAAATTCAACAAAAAATTCATAGAATAGAGTTAAAACGATATTGCTTCCAAATTTATAACATTATTGCTTGCAAATTTTAAAGATAGTTTTTTTTTTTTTTTTTTTTTTTTTATCAATGACGGATCTTTACAATATATTTTGGTGCTGACAAACTTTTTTATTTTTATAAGTATACAAATTTTGGAAGTGTTAAATATATTAAATATACTGATTTTAAAAAATATATATTTAAAAAAAGGTTTAAATACCCTTTTTGTCCTCATTTTTGTAGTGTTTGTTGTGGATGGTCCTTATTTTGACATAATGTTTAAAATGGTCATCATTTTGACCGAATGTTTAAAATGATCCTCATTTTCGCAATTTATATTTTATTTGATCATTTTCTGTAAGGTCATTTAAATCATTAACGGAGCATTGTAACACACCCTAATACAAACCGTGTCACCTGTACAATGCTCCGTTAATGATTTAAACGAAGTTACAGAAAATGACCAAATAAAACACAAATTGCGAAAATGAGGACCATTTTAAACATTCGGTAAAAATGATGACCATTTTTAACATTCTGTCAAAATGAGGACCATCCGCAACAAACTCTACAAAAATCAAGGTATTTAAGCCTTAAAAAAAATATGTCCAAGATCTGCCACTACTTATCAAAAGAGAGCAAGATAAACTCATTAAGTAAAATAAATCAAGAATGAAGCTAAATGATGATACCAATATTTAAGGTTCAAATAATTATAATATTGTATTTCAATTGTCATGTCCAAATGCACATTCAGTAAGAAAATAATTAGCCAAAGAAAAATCGTAAGAAATAAATAACCGAACTTTTTCACGAGATCCCCTTCCTCATCACATTTGATTTGATTTGATAGAATAGAACATCCTAACAAAAATGTGGTTAAAATGATCAGAAGACTGGACAAAATAATTGGGCGTCCATGATGTCGAAGAAAACACACAACAACCCAGAATTAAAGTTGTCTAAGTGAGAAAGTACGGTGTTTGGTGTAGAAAGATACATATTAATACCTGCATTAATATACTGTAAATCATAAAACTACATAAAACAATTATGTCATGCTTCTTTTTCAACAAAGTATATATATATATATATATATATATATATATATATATATATATATATATATATATATAAAAGAGTGTTAGCAAATGACATCGGCTAAAATGGGATACGACAAGGTGAAAGCCCACGTTAATAGACTTAGGACGTCAGTCACGCGACAACATGGTGTAGGATGTTAAAACCATGGATGCAAAAACCATGGGTTAGAGGATGACAAATAATAGCTTCTTTGTTATCATTGGGTAAACCGATGCGAAAGTAACAAATATAATAATTAGTAAAGGATGTGTGGACCAAATCCATGCATGACAACGTCGAATTTTGCATCGGCTTAGCCCACACAAATAATTATGATTTTAGATATGCAAAATTTGTTTTGCTACACATTTGAGAACTTCTTTGGCAAATTCATTACAGTCCAGCATATTATTTAATTCATTAAGAATTGAAATCGCAAACAATAAAATTAAGTGACATTGATACTTAGCTAATTAAAAGAGCAAATTACAATAATCAGTTATAATCCATCAAAGTTCAAGATATAAATAATACCATAATACTAGTCTAAGATGTTTATAACTAGTTTATGTACCTTCATTACATTCTAAACTATACAATTGGGCCTAATGAACCTAGTAAGAGTGAGATCCAAGCCACAATCCACAAGAGAAGCATTGTAAGGATTTCTTATTCTTTCTCCCTCTTGTTTATAGATTCTTTGATTTGCTGGTTTGATCTTCATAGAAATAAAGCATACCAAACAACGATGAGAATTAGGGTGTTCAACATCCAACTTCAGTAATTGCTTAACAACCTACGAGTCAATAGATTGAAACAAAACATAATTAATTGTCTTCATATTCATAAATGGGAAAGTTTAAAAGCTAGCATGTTTTATAATGTTAAAAAATGAAAAATAACACATACATACAACATAAAGGCCCCTAAACTTGAAGTTTCCACCAAACTGTTAATCCAAATAAATTACAAAGCTGACGATTAATAGCTTTGAATATGATGTTGTAACCCACCCTACAATGGGCTCAAAAATATTAAAAAATATTGGCTCTCATTTTACATATTTTTACCTGAAAGAAAAGTAAAATTTTTTGTTTTCTCATATATAACTCAAAAAAGAGAATATATCTCCAATGAGTCAAGTGAATTCTTCTAAAGCAACTTCAAGTAGTTTGTTGCTTCCAACAACGGATTTTCAACTTAAGAAGGAGAAAAAGTGCACAGTAAATAATAAAATATCAACATCAACTATAATAAGTGAATCTGCATAATTTATCAGAATGATTTCCATCAAATGTATCAATAAATTTTCACATAAACATATCACTGTTGATTAGTTTTTGATAAAAGCATTTAAGGGATTTTGCCTTAACCATCATTTTTTAGCTTTAAAGGATGAGCTGACCTATAAAACATTTGATTATTCACTATATATAAATCTTTGAAAATATTTTCTGAAAAAAAATACTCAACCAATGGGCTTTAATCACTAACCTTGATGATTGAGAAATCCACCTAATGCAAACTCAAACCCCTTCCATTGTCCATATTCGACTGTTCACAAAGAGGGGTTCGTAGAGTTGGCTTCGTCGCTTGTCGGAGAAGCTGGACCCTTGTCACACATTGTACAAAAAACGGTTCATAGAGAAAGCTAAAGCTAGTCGTTCTTCGAAGAAACTGGGCTCGTCGTAGTCTCAATCCAACTCTTTGTGCTCACGTCCTGGAGTTAATAGGTACCCGTACTTGCAATCAAAGGTGAAAAAATGAAACAAAAAGGGTGGAAAAGGTGAAAACGAAAAGGGGAAACAATGAAACTACGGTTGTGATCAATGTGGAAAGTGAAATCTAAAACTTTTCTCATATAAGTTAATCTAATAAAAATGTGTTTTTTTTTTTTTTTCATTTTTCAAGTATATGCGTGGGTTATTCGAAAAACAAATTTAATTAATATGTGTGGGTCGTCTGATGCCATCAATTTTTCTGTGTTGCATTGGTTTAGACAACGCCATACGTAAATTAATAATGTTTCCTATTTTATTAAAGTCAGTGGGAATTGATATTTTTGTTTTCAAATAATATTTATTATTAGAGTCCGTGTTTCGTGGGTGTCGCCGACGCCCTTTGTGTCCTACCACCATCCGACACATTTTTTGGAAGTTAAAAGCAAACATTCTTGTAACTCGTTAAGTATAAAACTTTGTCATTTTTCTTTGGAAAACTCTCTCTCTGTAATACACAACTGCAACTCGTTGTTTGAAGATCTTTGTTGATCTTAGAGGCATATTGGCTTGTGAGTTGCTTGAAGAACACATGAATGGTTGGCTAGGGACAACCACCATCAGGTTTTGATGTTCTTGTCCTCTGGTTGGTTTGCCTGATGTGATTTCAGGTATGTAACAGTGATTCTTGCAGGGTGTGTGTCTAGATTTTTATGTTAGTCAAAAGTCTTGTGAGTTTCTTTGTTCAAAAGTGTAATCTTGGTGTGTGATTTGTAAAACTTTTGAATATAGTGGAAACCAGACTCAGGTTGTCCTGGTAAACTGGATGTAGCTCTGTGATTGATTTAACCAGTATAAAAACAACTGTGCAATTCTCTCCCCCTCATCTCACTCACTTTGAATCTCTTTAAAAACTCAAGAAAACCAAGCAATTCGTTCTTTGGCGTGATTTAATGCGTTCTTGTGTAATCTAAGGTTGTATACTTGTTAAAAAAATTTATTGGAACAAGTCTTGTATGTAAAAGATTGATGTTTGAGTTAAACCTGCAAATTTTGTATTCTGCATAAATCTCCAGTATTTTAGCCGACTGATTTGTCTTTTTAATTAACTACTTCATAGCTCAAGAACAAATTACTCGGTTGTTTTATTTTTTAATCGACTGAAAGTGTACTGGTCTGTTGTTTTTACATCCTATCTTTCCATTTTGTTTGATTCAATTGAAAGAGGTTTTATGCTTTTGGAAAAGTTTTAAATAGCCAAGTCAACCCCCTTCCTGACTTAAATCACCATTTCAAAACTAATAGTGAACAATGTCATGATGATCTAAGCAACATGTCAAAGGACAAAACTCACCACTCCAATCAGATTGGACACTCTTAATTTCAATAATCAAGTGCAACTCAACCACTGTTTTAAAAGTTTGAAAAGAAGACAATGTTCCATTTTTAGTTTTGATAGGGAAAATCCATGTGTACCGAGAAAAATGCCTCAATAAAAAGAAACATAATATTTATATCTTGCGTGAGAAGTAATATGTGCAGGACCCAATAAGTCAATGAAAATAAGTTCCAAAGGAGAATATGCAGAAACTGATTCATGAGAGGGCAGTCTATAAGATTTTCCAACACAACAAGATTTATAGAAAGTACAGTCAGTTATATTTTTTAAAGGAAGATTACATTGTTTGAATACAAGGTTCATAACATGACTCTAGGGTGACCAAATCTATTGTGCCACAAATGATACCTAGTGTTGTCAAGAACAAACTTATTTACATTATTTATTGCAATGGAAATAGGAAATGGATAAGTAGTAATCATAACATATGATTGCAACATGGATGAGTGCGGGAAGAGATGAACATTTGAATGAGTAGAATCCATCAAGTCCTACAAGTCCATGAAAAATGAATTTATTCGTTCCTTGAGATTTAACAAGACACTTATCAGGATGAAACTTAATGAAAACAAAATTATCCTTTGCAAACTGACTAGCACTCAATAAATGTTTGGTAATGAAAGGAACATGTAACAAGTTATTTAAACAAAATAAGACACAAGAATCAAAAGGTGAGACAAAGGAAGATGAGCCAACACCAAAAATACTCAAACTTGCACCATTGCTAAAGAAAATTTGATATGGTTATCAAACTGTTGAATTTTTTTAATGTTTAAGAAGTGTTGTCATTAGCTAAGAAGTGACATGGAAACTAACACTAGAATCTGGTATCTAAGAAGTGTTGTCATTAGCTTAAGAATCAAACTTCATAATCATAGCACTAGGATCAATAGCAGCAATAGTATTAAATTTAGGATTGGGATTTATCCATGTGTTGGAATTTTTGTATGAACCAACTGAGTATGGAATGAATGTTGTGTGGTCGAATCAATGAAAAACAAACACTCATGTAGCTGAAAGGAAGTGTCGGATCTGAAATTGTAGACATTAGCTGTGTGGCCAAATTTTAAGCAAATTTGGTACTAAAAATTGACAAAATTGCCTCCATGACCACGAGGAGACACAAAAAATCCACCTTGCTAAGTACCACCATGTGAATAAGTGCTTTGAGTTTAATTCATAAAAGGCATGACTAAGGATTGTGTCTCTTAAACATATCAGTTCAATCTACTTTCATGACCTTACAACAATGCTTCAATATCTGTTATAGACAACGTACATGTTTTACTTTCAATGAAAGACATAATAGCACATAATCAAAAGAAATGCCTTCAAAAATAGCATCAACATGTTATTTTTGGTCAACACGAACGCCTACTCCAACAAGCTCAACAACAATTGTTAATCTTTAGCAAGTAATTTTCCATGCATTATGAATCAATTCGAACAACTCTCAGTTGTGTGAAGCTGTCTAGCACGAGATTTGGTTTGGAGGTTAAAGTACTCATGAATATTCTCCCAGATTTCATCGGAATGAGTACAACCAAGCACTCTGGATAAAACATACTTGGAAATAGTAGATTGTAACCACACAAGAAGTGTTTGATCTTGAACCTCCCAAGTATGGATTCATTATACTAGCCATATGATCATGTCCGGTGAGATAATGAGCAGGAACCACAAGATTAACCACGAATCTTTGCAGTTTGTGTGAGTTAATTACTGGTTCAACATATTGTCTCTGGCGCATGTAATTCAAATCATCCAAAGTTTTAGCTATCAAAGTAGGAAATGGAGGTGAACCCATAATAGCGAACTTAAAGAAAAGAGAAAAGATAGCTCAAAGAAAAATAGAGCTCATTGAGCTACGCAATAGACAACTAGGTAGAGTCTTATATAATTAGAGCTTAGAGAAAAGAGACTATAAACAATGAAAGAAAATTGTTTATTCATATATGAAATATTTCAAAGTGTGTACAAGATAACTATTTTTAAGAGTCATGTTTATGTTGATACTAATAGTATTATATAGTTTACACAAGTGAACTATATCACTACTGTATAATACAAACTAACTTTAAACAAGTCAACTATCAACCATAGTATGCTAACACATTTGACTATGAGTAATTCCTACATTTTTCCCTTAGTATGAATAATGTAAGATCCGGGAAAATTAATATAAATAAATATTTAATTACCAATAATTGGGAATTGGGGATGCATTTAAAGGAATTTAATGGACCAATCCTAACAATGAACAATTTAAGTGGTTGAGTAGGTGGAATGGTGTTGAGAGGACTTGGGTTCGAGTCTATTATAGGTCATCAATGTAATAATTTAATTATTTAATTATTTTGCAAGTATGTATGAATTACAAGTTCAAATCTTGGCTAATGCAAAATAATTCTTTTTCACATTTTAATTCTTTTAGCTATGGAGAACCTACCTAGAAACCTTAGCCGTCTTTAGAGAAGCTAGAGAGGTAGAGACTATGCCATTGATAGAGAAGTAGATATTATAGCCATTGATGAGCTAAAACCACCAAGTTAATGTCACTTGAATGGCAATTAAGCCATTTTCGTTTTATTTAATTTTATTATTTTTTTATGCATGAAAATGGTTTTTAGAGGGGTGTGTTTAAGGAAATAGAGGGGGATTTGTGTGGCTGCTAGGGTAGCCTTGAAAGAGCACCAAAATTTCACTAAAGGAGAGAGTGGAGAGGCTAGTAGGAGTGCAAGTGGTAGAGCGAAGGGAGATCAATCACTAAGCAAGGATTTATGAGCATATTGTTAGAATTATGGTGCTTGATTTAGTCCCACATCGCTTAGAATAGTGAGATATGGTTCTCTATTTTTACTATATAAGAGACTCTATGTAAAGCTTTAAGATACACCAGAAATACAAATACTTCCTAGTGTAGTCGTGGACGTAGGCATACACATTGTACGCCGAACCACGTTAAATTCTCTGTGTCTATTTTTCTCTATTTTATTCTTTCCTTTATTGCCTTGTTCCTAACAATTGGTATCAAGAGCCATTTTTCTTAGTATGCTCTGTGGTTGCAGCATTGTCTGATCTTCCACATCAGAAAA
>Ga0214543_1006054_pt1 | contig 21797 bp, 11 predicted proteins | sample CNSS2metaG_FD_160094 | JGI IMG/M metagenome (GOLD analysis project Ga0214543, IMG submission 160094) | Root nodule microbial communities from cowpea collected in UCLA plant growth center, Los Angeles, California, USA - CNSS2 | ecosystem: Host-associated > Plants > Roots > Nodule | place: USA... | reverse complement strand
CAAAAGTTAAAAAAAGAAAAAAAAAAAAAAAAAAAAAAAAAACTGGTAGTAACCAAAGCATTAAAGCCCAACAAAGATGCTTCCACAGAAAACATGAGAATTGAGGGCGTGGATGATTCTATTATATTATTGTTACTCAACAGCTGAAATACGAATTTTAGATTCTTGAAATTTTGTTTTTCCGTGTGAAAAATAGTCACAAACTGAAGTGACATAATATGCGATCTCAAGCATTTTTTATGCCAGTAAGTGCACTTTTTTTAACACTTTTGAAGAAAGAAAACACACAAGTACTGCTAGTCCAAGAATCCTAACAGAATTTTATTTACATAAAGAGAAAAAACATAAATGTGTCAAAGTTTGAGTCTAAAGTACAGACCTGAATGAAGAAAATCAGGGCAATAATAGTAACAAGAAGCAGAGAAAGATTGCTATGACTTTTCAAGGATGATCTGAACTTTGTCATAAGCTTTATGAACAATGGAACAGATGATGGTTCAGTGAAATGCCCTTGCAAGTGAGAGCCAACACTGTGGGTAGTAGTAGTAGCATCCAAGGCATTGCATGTAGGTAGTATCTTTGTAAGGTTACTTTGTCCCTGTGACCCTTCTGAAGATTCTCCAGTCTTCACATCTCTACCTAAATTTATTTCACCGTTTTGATCTACAACAACAGCAGAGCCACTTTCAGAATCACGAAAGTAAACCATAACTTCTAAAAAATTAGACATTTCACTGGACATAGTGTTGTATGGAACCCAGAAGGAACTTCAAATTTTTTGGAGATATAAAAATTTTAAAAACCAAACCTTGTTTCTCAAGGTTCTTCTCCTTCAACCTTTCATGTGCCTGAAATATCATACATTTTCAAATAAACATCCGAAAGAGCTTGCACCAGCAGCAAAACAAAATTTGTATGATAAAAGAAACAGCACAAACACAAGATTACCATGTTCATCCATGTCGTATAAGCATCTCGACATTCATCAATTGTTGATTGTACAATTTTGCCTGTGATTGTATTGACATGGAATTAAAGAAATTTTAATCTCATGACAAGACAAATAGAAAAACAGACTAGAGAAATATAAACAGCTTAGGGGGAGACAGATGATTTTTATTGAACAAACTCCTGTGATTGAGTTATGCTAATGTCTATAACTAGGAATAAACTAGAACATCAAAATAAAAAACATAAGAAAAATTTAAGGAATTATATTATCAATATTGAATATCTTTTATTACAGACATCAGAATTCCACCCACACCTTTCCAAATAGTTTTTTTAGAAAATGACACATTCACATATACGCGCATGATGCAACATTCTTTTGATTCATCCTTGTCTGTATCTACATTCCACAGCCCCTAGTAATTCACAAAGAAACCATGCATAAGTAAAAACTGTTAATTCAAGGGAAACATAATTAACAATGAAACTACTAAACAGAGAACTAAAAGAAGACTGCTTCATAAATAAAATAAAGGTCAATAATAACAACCTGATTGGGTCCCAAACTTAGGTAATGAAATAGTAATCTTTTAACTAAATAGATTGATTTACTCAAAATTGATACAAGCAATTCATTTACAACTTGTTTAACTAATTGAAAACATAAAATGCATGTTGAGGTACCCTGATGTCAAGAGTATAAAATCAAACATTAAATACAATACCAGAGATTATACTGCAATAGTAACAGCAAACACTGATCAAACTCATTCATTCAGTTAGACTCCAGAAATGGAAAACAGTCCAAATGTTTTAAACCTAATTCCTTAAGAGACCACTATATTTAAAAATGACACAATATCAGCCCTCTGAGTGCCACTGTCAGTAAAATGTGCAAATGATTTTCCAAAAGCAGCGCCAAAAAAAGTAGTTGTATCTAGCAATATAAAGTAGATGGGGCCCATGTAATATAAACCATTAATTTGTCTTCCCCTAGATTAACCTTGAGAGGCAATTGGTTTATGATTGAAAACTTGTGTTGATGATATTACTCTCTTCCTTTTTATTCTTTTTGTTCCTCTGCTGAAGAGATATTTCGTCCTTAATTAATCTCAATAAATTTGCCCCTCTAACCAACTCTACTTTTCTTCAAACAATATAACCCAAGAAATATTTAATTAAAAATGTATACAGTCAAAAATTAAAATTACTTAAAAGCCAATGTGCATTAGAGAATTATTGTTTCAAGAAAATCTGTACCTCAACACGGAAATAATCTGCATAAGGTACATCACTGACTTCTTGAGATGTCTCTATAACCAAATGACTGGATGAAATAACAAAAACATGTCAAGATAAGAGCACATTATAAACACCTTAAGAACACTACATTTTAATTTCATGTAGTCAATGCAGTAACTAACTTTTAGACAAATAAATCACATAAAGAACACAAGAATATAGATAAAGGGAATAATAAAATTCACAAAGCAAAAGCAATTATTTACTCTTCCACATAACATAATAAAAGTATCAAACCTCCCAAGTCTACCCAGTTTATATTATCCGAGACTAGAAAAGTAAAAACAAAGTAAACAAGCCACCAACAAGCTTCTACTTGTATGCTGCGTACTCCGTTCCAAACTTAGTGCACGTAAACCAGTAAGGTAATAATAAAATGCACAGGAGAAGCAAAACCAACCATTTTTACTCTTAAACATAACATAATAAGTATCCACTCTCCCAAGTCCTATCCAGTTTTTATCATCCAACATTAGAAAAATAAAAACAAAGTAAACAAGCCACGAAAAAGCTTCTACTTGTATGCCACTTACACCATTCCAAACTTATAATGCTTGATTTAAAACAATTAAATTGGTTAATTGATTTCTCTCCAATATACACTCACCTCCCGACCACAAGTTCTTAAAAAAGCAACTCGCAGCACCCAAAAAATTATATTTCTATCAACTCTGTAAACTCTGGCACCACACAGCTTTATCCAGGCTACACAAAAACAGTGCGAGAGACATTTTCTTTCGGCCTATCTCACCATCATTTATAGTTATCTTATTCTCACAGCTTCTCCCACTTAAAGCTTGCCAATAAAACAGGAAAATATGCTATTGCTACACTTTATTACGCTATCCAACCCACCCCACAACATCCAACCCCGTAATTATCCTCTACCTAGCTTATTTTTTTATTAGAAGCTCCCTGAAAACTTTACCTTAAAAGATTACAGTGAGAGCAGAAGATGAATACATGTAAAACATAAATAGACTGAGATAAAAGTCATTGAAAAAACCTGTTCTTATAAACACGAAATTTCTGGACCTCATTGCAGCCACCAAATTTTGCTCCTGAAAAAGATACGTAGTCATGTCCATTGGCACATAGGTAGGATGCCTACATTTCTAGCTAGCCTTAAACAATTAGTTCCAATGTTCTTCAATTAGTCACACATAACACTTATCTGCGTCCCATTAGCTATCATTAGGCCCACTTATCTGCGTCCCATTTTATAAAAATGTGACCTTGTGGACATATTAGCTTTTGCTTCTAATAGCTTTACTCAAACATATATTCAGTCAATAATAACTGTGTTAATAGCTGGTTGCAAAATTTAGATGTCATCCTTAAACTTATTCCTATAAAATTAAAGAGCTCCATAACTCAAGAACATGTATGTCAATCTAAATTAGCTTACGTGACTATTGAGTAATCAACAACCTATAAATACGATGGCTTAAACTACCTATGAATACGATGGGCTAAACTTATGTGAAAAGTAAGTCAGAACAATTATACAATGTACACGTAAAAATTAAAACAGCAGAAGCATACCAAGATAAATTTTTATTGGATGTTGAAATGACAGTTCACGAGCATACCCAAATTTCTCCTGAGGATGCCACGAACCACACTTAAAGTCTGAAAGCAAAAAACATAAAAAGTAAAAAAATAAAAAGATAAAAAAACTCATGAAACAGTAATGTATGGAGAAAGAAATCATTTAATTCTATTCCTTGCCTAAAATAATATTAAATGACAATGAGAATAGTAAGGAATACTAGAAAATGAAAAATGTCAATTGAAATGCATAGGTTTAGAAGTTTCATGCAGGTTACCTTTATCACCACAATTTTTGTGAAAAGACTCAAGAAAATTTACAGCATCATCTGAGAAAAAGTACCTAAAGAAGTCTTCAACCTTTATCTGCAATGTGTAAAACCTAACTTTGAGAAAATCTCTAAATTTTAAAATTAAGATTTATCAAAATAACAAGGGAAACCTTAAAACGTAAAAAACAGATCTAGTGATTTACAAGTAAGATTATACCGGAAACACTGCTTCCGCGACGCATGTAAATGCTTCATCGACTGCATATTAGAAAATAAGTTCAAAATCCCATCAGATTAGTTGCACGTATAAGGTGAACCAACAGCAGTATACCACAAGATAAATGTGGTGGACATCTACACATGTGATGTTTCTCCTTTTCAGATGCATACAATGGTTATCAAACCCTAATAGCAGCACATAGTGGCCAGCTCCAAAGAATGTATAGCAAGATGACCACTATTCTCAATAAAGTAAATCAAGCTAAATAACTCATATTACATATTTATAAATTCTCAAATATAAAAGGATACACAAGAAAAATGTATATCTATAATTACCAAAAGAAGAGAAATTCTTAAACACAGAAATCAATAACACCTAAGACACATTCTTAATAGTCCAGCTGCTTTAAGGAGGACTGTGAAGTTTTTCAAAACAGAACATAACACAAGAAATACAGCGCAAGTGGTAAAGCAGAATACAGACTTGGGATTAGGCCCCAAAAAAAGTATAAACAAAAACAGAAGGATGAGCAACACAACAGAGGCAGAGGAAGGGCAAAGATTTTTCATTAGGATTTTCTTTACATTCTTTAAATTTTTTGTGCAATGATCACATTTGCTCTTCTTACACTCTGAGCATTTTCGCTCTCCAGCACCCTGCCATGTCCTGTTACCATTTTTGCTTTCCAGCAGCCACCAGATCCTCTGAACATTCAGCAGCTGTTGTTGCTCTCCGGGAGCCACCACCATGTCCTCTAACCATGTTTGACAAGCTTGACCCGTATGATACATATATTCCACCTTGACGGGAATCTCAAAGATGTGATTTGAAAGGAAAAGGCATATTAAAGATTAATTGCCACTTTGACAAAGAGAAAGTCGTGTCTAGGAAATATCTACTAGCTGTCATGATTTACTCTGTCAGCTTCACAACCAACTGGCTGACATATTTACTAAGTCTCTAGACGGATCTTATGTTGATTATATTTGTAACAAGCACATCTCATATGATACATATGCTCCAGCTTAAAAGTGTTAGACATATAATTTGACTATATTAGAAATGTTACTAGATTACATTAAATTGATAAGACACAGAATTCATTATATTTCTTCTCGGTTCCTCTCTTCTAAACATGGTACCATAATGTTTTCAACACTCTCTCTAACAACACCCTAGAAGCACAAGTCAAGTGGCATATTTGAGGGTTTACACACGCCACTAAACAAATCTAGAGTATGTAATTTGCTTCCGTCCAACAAGTAATTGGCATATTGATCTTGCATACCAAATGTCAATAAAATTTACTATAAGAATATTTATGCAATCAAACAGTTAACACTTTCCTATATTTTGGTACTTTCTCAACAAACATTTTAAGACTTCAAGATTGGGTTCAAACATGCTCTAAATTTTATAAGCATGGGACAAAAGAAACTTCACTTCAATGGGTTATATTGTGAGAAATTTGTCCTAAAGAAAATTATATGTTGACCTAAGATTGATTCATGTTATGGGTGCATGTGTACACATGTATGTGCGTGTCGGAGCATAAACTGAAAACAGACTAATAAGGAAACAGAACCATTGTCCACAAATTATGTAAAATGTTGAAAATACAAGGTGTCGAAAACGAAACAGGGGGTCCCTTGAACAATTTAAAAAAAAAAAATCATCGAGTTATTTTCCATTAGAACAATTTCTAAATGACTTCAAATATTTTATTATTTAACATGAATCCATTATACAAGCACACATACACATAGTAATACATATACATAACATATATTACAAACTCACTTGATGGGGCATCAATATCCTCCTCGTTCCACTTCCAACTCTCACTTGGAGCATCACTATTCAATTCAAGTTCACCAACTTGTTGTTCTATCTCTGAATCCCCCACCAATACAGGGACATCTCCTACAATGGATGGAGACGCTGCATCTTTGCTCCTGGTTCACGTATACAAGAAAAAGCTAAGTGAGTTGCACACAAAAATAATGTAATTATAAAGCAACAGACAATATGGTCATGGACATACAGGTCAGTGGAGAGTGATGCATTGTCAGGTATATCAGAACTGTTGACATTTTCAACAGCTACAATTCCATTATCTTGGCTGCTGAGCTCAGACACTGTCTCCTGCAATAAAATAAATAAATGAGGGTAACAATACAAGCAATGTAATTTTGACCAACGGATTTGCATTATAAGAGCTTATCATGCTCAAATGATGCAATTTTCCAGAGAAACTGAATGCTGAAAAAGATAAGTGGAACAATATTTTTTCCAGGAGGAAAACAACAATGAAAACGATAGAAAATTTAATTATCAGTGTTACTGCTCTAGTTTGGCAAATATAGGATGCAGAACAATGTTTTTCAATACAATGGGGCAAAAAGACCATAAGCTAAAGACTGATCCAGATAATGTAGAAAACCTAAGAGAAATACCTAAAATAAAATTAAAAAAACAGATATTCAACATATAAAATCCTACAAGAAACTTTTCATACAATATCCTGCTGTTGATTAATGACTGAGCTTCTCCTTGGCTTCCTAACTAACTCTCAAACTAGTAACTGCTATCTGAGCCACTATCCATCACCAGATTTTACTACAGTAGAGGGGCACCATTCTTCTCTAAAATCGACCTCATTGCCGACATACAAATTTATAATGTTTATATACTAACAAGGGAACAAAAAATAATAAACAACTAGTATCAACATAGAGTTCTGTAGCAAATACCTTCTGCTCCATGATTATGGCTCCATTGCCGTGTCGTGACCATCCATCATTAATAATCTTGAAAGCTTCATCACGTGATAGGAAGGATGCGAAGAAGTGCTGCGAAATAAATAGGTGGATCAAGACATTGCAGCACAGTAGAACAGAAAATACAAATAGCAATGTCATATTAGGGACATAAATTAGTTGAAATACAACTTGCATAAATGTACTCCATGTCCAACACACCTTCCTGTTTCCAGCTTGAATTTCAATGGCATTGGGAAATATCCCAGCTGTCTTTGCCCTCTTTACACTAGTGACTTCAGGGAATGGGATTACTTTCTGAAAAACATTGATATTTCCAATAAGCAGAAAAAATGAAAATTAAAACCAACACTACTACCAAAATCTCATAATAATTAAAAAAAGTCATGAGATGAGATAGTTTTCCCATTAAAATTCATATTTTATTGCATCTACTAAAATTCCAACTCTTCATCCACTAGTTAGTTATTAATTAAATGTAACATATGTATGTGATTTTTAATACAATACATAAATGGGTAGTAGAAAGTGAACAACTGCCAAAATAACTTGAAGAAGAAAACTAAATTCTGCCACACAATTTAAAAGCAGAAGCCACTTAGGTGACCATAATTAAGCTATAACAATTTGAGGTAGTCTCAAGTGTTTTTAGGTATCCTTCCTATGACTAAAGAGAAAATTACAAAGATCAACATCACAAACACAAATTACTTCAGGGAAAGGAAATACATATATATTAGACTAGCAGAAAGTCAACATAGTAGCATATACATTGAACAACCTTGATACATATCTTATACTTATAAACATATTATAGGTACATTGAAATTGAATTCCTCCCGTGAAGAGTTAAAAAGAATATTTAAATGAAAAGATAATTGCATTAAGCACTTTACCTTTGTCTCATATCCAAATATGTTTGAGTAGAAACAAATGAAGTTGACAAAGAGATACATATGACCCTACAACAAGCAATTAATAAATCATTAGGAAAACAAATGAAAATGCTATTAGTTCAAACTATAGATGCATTTGAACTTATTTTCAACCAAGCAAAAATAACGCAGAATTCTTCAAATTTAAAGGATAATGCATAGTATTTGTGAGTTAATACCAAAAAGTTGTGAGCAAAATATTACCTGAATAAGTAAGTTTTCCTGGATGGCACAGTTAAAATCTTCAATAAGGACCTAAGGAAAATAAGAATGCAAAAGAAGTGTCTTTAATTAAAAAAATTTAATTACAATAATACAAATGGGGAATCAAATCGCAGTAAGTTCTCAAGTAGGAACTCCAAAAAACGATTGATATGGACTTCAGTTTTCGGTAGTATGGAATGTTCGATGGAGTATTTAAGAGTTTGATTGATAAAGCATGCTAATGTGAAAGACAAGAGATTGCCAACTGTTTCATTATAAGATGATGACCACTAAACCAACTACAAAGCATAAAGTTATACATTAGATATCTATATGAAAGGTAGAGCATCACTTACTTCCTCAGGGGGGAGATGGAACAATTGACGATACTCTTCGCTCTTCAATGCGTCCGGAGTCGGCAACTGAAAAAATAGATTGATCAAAATAGCATATCGAACTTCAAACAAGATATATATTTCATTTCAGTTAAATGTGACAAATAATAGAAGATTCCATAGAGCAAAGCCATCTTGTGACATCAAAAGCCACAATTCATAGTTTCACAGAACCCGCGACAACAAATTGACCTATTTCGAACAATGACATACGCAGGCTAAACGACACATCAAATTTTCCATCAAGTGAAGTGTGTCGAAATTAGGAGATTCCAGATAGCAAAGGCGTCCTATAAAATAAAAAAGCTACAATTCATAGGTTTCACCGAAGCCGCAACAATAAATTGAACTATCATTTCACACTCCAGCTAATCGAAACTTCATGTAAGTTTCAATTAAGTGCAATATAAATTCCAGTTAAATAAGTCGAAAAAGAAATAGAGAAGATTCCAGAGAGCAAAGGCATACAGCATCGAAATTCATAATTCATAGATTTTACTATCTGTTTCGAACAACTCCGCGCTCGAGCCAAACGACATTTCAATTAAGTCACGATCAAGTCAAAAACGACACTCCACAGCATCAATTCGAAGAATCGCAAATGCAGCAAGCACGGAATCGAAAGCAACGGTGATTAACGAAGTACCTGAACTTCATTGTCGGAGAAGTTGTTCGCCGTGGAATTGAAGGAATCGCTCCGATCACCGACGTCGGGGGAGGAAAACGGCGAAGGATCCACCGCCTGCGACGGCGGTTCGCTCCTCGCGGCGGCGGCAACAACCGTGGAAGCCATCGAAGAGCTAGAGCGAAAAAGAACGAGAGAAAAAAAAAACTTGGTAGATCTAAAAATTTAGAAGACGAGGGGGCCGGTGGTTGGGGTTTTACACGGTTTTAAGTAACGGCGACGGTACCGCAGAAGCGTCGTTAAATTACCGTTTTGTTTTGTATGATTTGATTTTGATTTGAGAGTGTTGTTTTGGTTATGGTTCGGGAGAAGGGTTGAACTTTTAGTCAACGTCGGTGAACGGATAAAAAAAAGGTCAATTCTCTACGCAATGGCGATGTTGACCTGCGACACGTGAATTTTCTTCTCTTCTGCATCTGCCATCTTGTCGTAAAAAATATGCTAGTTAAAAATGGAAAAGAATTAAAAAAAAAATTAAGAAATTAAGAAGTATAACATAAGTTCATGTTGAAGTTGTGAAAAATACACATTGAGCTTTTAGAAATTACTAATATTTATAGTTTTTTAAATTACATGAAGAAAAAAGAAAATGAATAGTTGGGGTTTTGAGTCTAAACCAAAAGTATTACTAATATTCATTAAAAAAAATTAATTTTCAATGTATTGTTAATTCTATTTGATGATCGAAAATCAATTTCCCAAAGCGTGAATTTCATCAAAAAGAAAAAATGCAAGGAAGAAGTTTTAATTTTTATCCAAAACAAAAACAAAACATGATCAAAGCTAAGCTACCCCAGTAACGAAACCCCAATTCAGTAAAAAATTTAATTTGAATTAATACTCTCGAACTCAACAAAAATTAATGTGCTTTAATTGACAGCACAAAACATACATGCAAATGAATTATTATTGTTGTTGTTATCAAAATAAAAAATAAAATATTAAAGATAAATTAATTTGATTTTAAAATATAAGAATAAAACGTAAATGATAAAATAATAAAATAATTTATATAGATAAAATTATGTGTATATTAAAAAACGGTTAAAAAAATAATCTTTGTTTGTTATTAATAGTATAACTCACTATTTCTTAGGTTTTTTCCTCGGAGAGAATGGAAGGAAGAGAAGTTTGTTAAAGTGTGAAGAATGGACTCCAGTTTCTACTCGGTTTAATATCTTTTTGTTTTCTAACTAAAACTGGAATTAGTTTTTTTTTTTTAATTTCAGTCTAGTTTAGTTTTTAAATTTTAAAAATATTTAAATTTATCTTTTTAATCATATTTTATTATATTTATTTAACGTTTTCGTGATTTATGTATACTGTTTAATATATTTTAAATTCAGAATTAACTTAGAAATACAGTTAAAATATCAAATAAATTTAATCAAATTAAATTAAAATGATTAAATTTATGCATAAATTTTAAATTAAAACAAGAAAAACTATTTTCAAATTTGAAATGATCAATGACCTATTTAATCCATTTGAATATATATTAAAAATAAGCTTAATTTGAATATATATTTTAACCCTCAAAAATATTAATCAAGATTTAAGAGAGAAGTGTTTTGATACAATCCGAAGTTGTACTTCATTTATAAGTTTACGCAAAAGAGGATTTACTTTAGTTTTCTGATGTGTATTTTAAAAATAAACTGTGATTAAACTCCGATTTTAAACAGCATTTAAAATTTAATGCTAAATGTGGTAGTTCAATATTTTAGATTTATTGTTGAATAAAGGGAAACTTTGAAGTTTCTTGATCAATTTAGATTTTGATTACTTCATGTTTAACTCGTATCGAATCTTCGACCTATTTAACTTCATTTTTTTTCTTTTTTTTTTATATTTCCCTATTCTTCTATCAAACAAGAAATATTTTTTTATAGAGTATTTCTTATATATAAAAGATAAGAACAAATATTATTTCTAACATACTTCCACCTATGCATACCTAACAAAAAAGAAAAATAATAATATTTATTTTTCTTTTTTAGAATTTAATTTGTTGAAGTTTTGTGTTCAACACTTTCTAAATTTATTTTTAATCCATAATCATTTTGAGGAGGTTCACAAAAACAAGAAAGGATGTGTACTTAATGAAAAGAATATACCAGGGTAATGAGCCCATAAAGGGGCCATCAACGTAAATTTTAGAATCATTTTTTTTCTGCAACCCCTCCTTTTCTTCCTGCACCTCCTAAGTCGTGAAATCCCATGCGTATGCCCTTCTTCTTAAATGTTATTATAAACAAAAAAAGTTAAATATGTTATCGGTCGCTTGCCTTTTAGTAAAAATTGGAATTAGTTTATTTTCAGAATTTTGGTCCAATTTACTCTTTAAACTTTCAAAATATATAGAGTTAGTCTTTTTAACCAAATTGTGTTAACTTTATTTAACTTTTTAAACACGTTTCATGATAATATTTGAGTTATTTACCTTGTTTGACACATTTCCACATAAATGTTAGCTGAGAAAATATTTAAAACATTAAATAAACTTAATAAAATTTGGTTAAAATGACTAAATCTACGCATTTATAAAGTTGAGGGACTAAGTTTGGTCAAAATTTCAAAGAAGAGACTAATTTGAATTCTCAATGAGTTAAGGGAGCAAAAATATATTTAATCCAAATACAAAAAGAAATAAAGTCTTCTTTACTATTGCTTTGCTTCTTACGTTGCCATCTTCTTCTTCACCATTGCATCTCGTCAAGAGTTGATCTTGTTCGTTTTGGTTTGTCTTAGTGTTTCCTTCTTTCCATGAAGCAACTCCTAATTAACCAACCCCTTGTTCATATTAGCATAAAAGAATATGTATATGTGTTTTAATAGCTTTAGTAATTTCTCCGGTAGGGTTTTGCAGGATTCTGGCAAGGGTGACCTATAGTGGTGGTACCTGAAGTTTTTTAATATTTCCGGATTAGATAGTCTGGTATTAATTACCAAACCTAGGAGCATAAATCAAATCACAAAATTCATTGGTAAAATATCATATTACACAATTTGATATACATACCAAATCCGAGAGATCATATTGGATTACTCAATCTGGTTTGTAAAAACGTGTACCGATTAACGTAATCTGGTATGCTCCGGATCCGGTTACACATATCGGATTGTCCAATACAATATAGTGTTTCACTAACCAAATTGGGAAATCCAAAATACATAACCGGATATGGAAGAGCATATCATATTACGTAATCTGGTACACGTTTCTACAAAGATGATTGAGTAATCTGATATGATCTTCCAGATTTGGCATTATATACCGGATTATCCAATCCATTATTGTTTGATGTTTTCTGCATAATTTTGCAGTATGCTTAAAAACAAGGCAGATATTTTATCTAATATGTTTGTTCTTTTGAAAGTGTTTAACATGTTCGACATGGATGGTTTTTTTAGTAAAGTATCAAAAGAAGTTGACCAAAGTTTGCGCATGGAAGAATTTGAAATGTTAATGAGTGAAGATGACATCGGAGGAGGGGATTATAGTAGACCTTTTATGACAGATGATATATAGGCTACGCATGATGATTTACTTGAGTGGGTGAGAGGAATTGTTTTTTGTCTCGATTTGGTAGTTGTTATTCTCATATCTGATAAAGCTAATAGACAATATGGAAGGAAGATGTATGTTTTGCTTGGATGTGAAATAGGTGGTAAGTATAGAAAATACAAATCTAATTTGCAACCAAGTATAATTCGGAAAAGGAAATGTGATTGTCCCTTTAGGTTGTGAGGTAAATCAGTTGGGATGGGAGAGGGTTGGCAACTAAAGGTGAAATGTGGCACTCACAATCATGATTTGTCGAAAACTTTAGCTGGTCACCTCCTATTCTGGAAGATTGGAGGCACATTAGCATTTTGTACTTGTTGATATGACCAAGTGTCTAGTGAAGCCTGAAAAACATATTGCTTGCCCTGAAGAAAAACAATGAAGACAATGTGACTACAATAAAGTAATTGTATAATGCAAGGTATGCTTATAAAGGATATTTGAGAGGATGCAGAACTCAAACGCAATAGGTAATGATGTTGCTAGAGCGTGATAAATTACTTCATTGGAGTAAATGTCTGGAGTCTTTAGATGTTGTAAGCGACCTATTTTGGAGACACCCTAATGCAATCAAGTTGTCAAATGCATTTAGCATTGTGTTGTTAATGGATATCACATACAAGACCAACAAATATAGGTTTTCGTTGCTTGAGATTGTCAGTGTGACATCAACCGGTTTGAATTTCAGTGCAGGTTTTGTGTTGTTGTCAAGTGAGCAGGAGAACAACCTCGTATGGGCTCTTAGCAGACTATGAGGGTTGTTGTTAAAGAGTGATGCATTGCCAAAAAGTCATTGTCTTTGGTTAGTGATAGAGGTTTGGCTTTGGTTAATGCTATAAACATTGTCTTTCCTTAGACTTACCATATGGTCACCTTTGGTTAACGGCAGCTGCAAAAGGGAAATCTAGGGAGAGAAGATAAACCTCGGGAATTTTAGGATTTTTAGTGGACCGAGGATAAACTTGGAATTTCAAAACTTAAGGGGTGCAGGAAGAACAAAGGGGGTGGAGAAAGAAATGCTCAAATTTTAGACTCTTTGGTCAGGCAACACCTTTTGTACCATCATAATTTTTTCTCTCTGCATCCCCTATTATAGTGGAATAAAAGAATTAATATTTTAAAATCCCACCGATTTCTAAAACATGTTATTCATAATGTAATAAAAAAACTTGTGGATTACTTTGTAAAAACCATTCCAAAAGAATGACCTATAAATTCTAAATTATTTTATAAATTGACTTGGCAATGATAAATTAAAAAATAAACGTTTGAAATTAGTTTAAAATTGTTTTAGAAAAGTGATAAATTTCATTAAGAGACATTCCGAAATGAGTAATCAACATTAATTATAAACTATTTATTCCAGAAATATGGGAGAACATATTCCAGAATCCCTGTTCTCAAATATACTTTTTCCTAAATTTCCTTTTCTGAATATTCTTAAATTGTACGAAATTTTAAAGATTATTTTCAACCTTTCAATTTAAGGAAAGGTACAAGAAGAATTTTTGGAGGTGCATAAAGTAATGGTCACTTTTTTTATTTTTTTCGAATGAATGCTTTTGTGTTTTGGGTCTTCTCGGCCAGAACTCAAAAGAAAATCATATGTCGCATTTTTTTCCTGCACCTCCATATTGTTTACCTGCACCCCCTTATTTTTAAAATAACAATGTCACCTTTTTGTGACTTTCGGACTACTTATTTCGATAATCTTTCAGAACAAGTTTTTTAAAATTGTCAGAATTTCCTGAACAAAAATTTCCAGAATAAATTTTCTAAAAAACATGAAATTTATTTTGAAATAAATTTTCAGAACAAACTTTTCAAAACATATATAATATATTTCAGAGTGAGTTTCTCAAAATACACATTTCGAAAAAATAAGCTTTCTAAAATACATCAAATGTGTTTTCTAAATCATTTTTTTCTCAAAACAAGGTAAAGCGTCATGACGGGACACAGTGCAGCGAAAAAGGTTATCTTAATTTTTTTTAGTAGTACGGGGGGTGTAGTTAGTAACGATGGAGTGCAAATAGAAAAACCTAAATTGCTTTAATTTCAAACCGTTTTTAATGAAAAATTAATAATATTGTAATTAAAAATATATATAATTATGTACTAAAATTTGAAAGCTTTATTTGTTATTTGTTATTTGTTACCTAGGCTCACTCACTCACCCAACCTTCTTCAACCAACCTTCCAGAAACTTTATTAAAGAATTTGATCTAATTATCAACTCTTCTTCTTTTTGTCTCTTTGACCAAGAAGAAGCCAAAAAACAAGAACAAAAAGGCAAAAAAGAAAAAAAAATAAAAAATAAAAAAAGGGTTAACCTATGTTCCAAGTATAATGTAGGATTAATTAAGTGATTAAATGAGTTTGTGACAACACATAACAAGTGAGAAAAAAGAAAAAAAAAAAAAAAAAAAAAAAAGTCCCTTGTGGACCAAATGCCATCTAAGAAAGGAATCATGAAAGAGGCCACCTTTGAATGTTTTCCCACTTTCCCTCATTTCAATGCCTCAACCACTCACTTTTCAACCCTCCAATTTCCCAACTTTTGCAAAAGCAAGAAGGAACACCAAAGTGCAAACCCCACATAAAAAAAAAAAAAATTGAAATCACATGGCCCTATTCCTTTTTGGAAAATGTGGACATTGAGTTTCAGTGATAAAATATTATGCTAATCATTTTGATCACCAAGTGTTTGTGTTTGTGTTTGTGAGAGCCTTCATGGGATTTCAACACAAACTTTGGGTATATAAAATGCACCACAAAAGTTTCCTCCTAATGATGCTCAGCATGATTCAATTTTGGAATTAATATTGCCAAAATCTCTCACCAATATCTTGATCTTGACTAAGCATGCCATAATTATTGGTCATTGGATTCGCATGGTCCAAATCTGAATCTGTCTTTCATAGGTGCCAACTAAGGAAAGTTAGGAAAACTTGGATTTCAATTAACCAAACTTAGCAATATTGTAGTATGTACAAAAACTATATTATATAAAAAACTCTAGGGTAGAGATTGGTTGATTGTTCAACACCATATCTTATGAGTGGAATATTCTAATAGAATAAATGAGTTCTTCAATCAGAATTTTAATAGTGTGATTTGATCCATTTATGTGACTTTTTTTTTGTTTACATTATGCGTGTGTGTGTCTCTTTTTCTTATGGTAAATAATTAATTTTATTTAAAAAAAATAATTAAATTTAAATAAAGAATCATTAAAATGAATAAAAATAATAAGATAGTTAATTAAATTAAACAGTAATTTAAAAAATGACAAGATAATATTTTAATTTAAAAAAACAGTAATTTAAAAGATAAAATTTAAAAATTATTAAATTTAAATTAATGAATTCTTAAGTAGTAAAAATAATAAAATAATAATTTTAATTTTAAAAAACGATTACTTAAAGGTGCAATTGGAAAAATAAATCGTTTACACCAACAAAGAGAATTTCTTATTATAATGATGCAGATGTAGAGGGTAGGAATGATAAAAATTTCTGTATTTATGGGTATCTACGAACAAAATTTGCAATAGATAGCTAGTATTTGCATATTACCAGCAGATAGCATATATTCGCGATATCATATTATTTGTATTTGTCGGTATCCATTACCTGCAAAAACTTAAAATTAATGTATTTTTTATTAAGTTAAATTTAAGTAAAATTAAATTTATATTTTATTAGATTAAATTTAAATAAAATTCAAATTTAAGTTATATTTAATTTAATTTATATTTTACTTCATATTTATTTTGTAATTTTATTTAAAAAATTTATAAAATATATATTTTTAAATATTCGTGAGTATTTGCGATTATCCAAAGCTTTCAAAAAAACTCGTTGGTATTTTTTAAATATGTACTCGCACAAATAACAAGATGAATAGTCGGTAAATTTTTTTGTTACGAGTCGAATTGTGAGTAAGCACTATTCGTATTCGATCCAATCCAACGATGCAATTCCTAGTAAAAGGTTTGCCCCCTTAAATAATTTTATTAAAAATTGTCATCTCTAATAGATTTTTTATATTCATTTATAGTTTGAAGGTTATTCTCGTATCTTTGAACCCTCGTCATTGGTAGGTTTTTAATTTTTTAATTTTTGTAAACCAACACAATTAATTTGTAAAATTGGATCTTTATCTTCGAGTATCTACACACCATTCATTGTATATCTATAACCCAATAAATGCTTTTGAATAAAGAAAATGCTAAAATCACTTGGTTAATTAGGACATAAACTATGGTAAAACACTTTAGTTGAAGAAGTCTAAATATTATAAAAAATTCAAAAAAGAATTATGCATTTGGCTTGATTTAGACAAAAAGTTTGCTCATTTTGTTGCGATCTTATTCATAGTTTATACTGGGAATAGAAGTCAAATTATGTAGAAAACAACATTATATTTTTTTGCTAGTTATCTTTAAAAATATACAAAGCGTGTTACAGAAGAAAAAAATATACATTTCTGTTATAATATGAATATATTGCAGTATAAAATTATATTTTAATTTTTGTATTTAATATTTTTGTATTTATTTAAAAGCAAGTTGCCTTTTGAAGAAAAGGATTTCTTTTAAGCTATGTTGCGTAAAATAACTTCAGTTACATATCTATTTCAAATAATTAATTCAATTTTAAAAATGTAGTTAACCGATTAAGTATTTCTTTAGATAATAGTTACATCTACACTTTGTTTTTTCTTCTCCCACTAAAATACTCTCTCTCTGATAATAATTTTTCCAATATTATTCTCGCATCAATAAGTATTATGAGTTAAGATCGTAGTTCATGAATTTAAACGCAAAATTAAAATTCGATCTTATTTTAAATTTGGATATATTTTTATTTTTAACCTTTAAAAGTAAAAGGAATATAATTTTGTTAATTCAAGAACATTATATTTTTTTGTGTTAAAAATTATTTAAGGTTTGTATTTAAGTTGAAACGTGTTTGACACGATGTAAATAGTTCAAACACCGACTTAAAACGTTATTTGTCACGCACAAATAATGAATGCATTAAGGTTACGAAGACTATATCAATTTTTAAGGTCTGAGCAATAAATTGTATCAAAATTTAGAACATGGATAAATTTCAATTTTTTATCAAAGTTTATGGACTAAAAACATATTAAACCCTAATTTTATGTTTGGATGAAAAATTTCAACAATTCCAATAAATTGAAATGCCTAATAATTGAATTACTTGCGATTGAATTTTATTCCTTTCATAAATAATTATTTTTGATGAAGTAATTGAAATATTTTATTTTTTGTTTAGATAAATCAATTTAATTTCTATTTTACGACGAACTCATCTCTACATTCGAGTCTAACTTAACTTAGCTCGACCTTGAATTCCATACGACTCGTCTTGACTTTTGAATTAAGTCAACATTCGTTTCGACCTAGCTCAGCTCGACCTTCAGCTTGACTGGCTAACCTTCAACCAGGCCCAACTCTACTTAACTTTTGACCAGACCCGACTCGACCTTCCGCTTGAGCCGAACCAATTTGACCTTTGACTCGGACCGAACTGGTTCGACCTTCGACTCAAGTCGGCCTAGCCGGACCTTCGACCCGATTTAACATTCGAGTTGGCCTAGCACTACTCGACCTGCGGCTCGGTCTAGCTCGACTTTTTGTCGGCCCAACTCAACATTTTGGAGTTATAGATTTTTTTGTCCTAACCAATAAACTATTTCACAACTTGAGAAATTTCAATTTCCTTTTTCTTTAGTGACTTTCAAATTTTACTATTTTAGTTATTTGAAATACTTTTTTTAAATTCTTCATTTTCAATTTTCTTTTAATTTCTTCTTCCAAACATATCATTTTCCTTGAAAGAATTTCAAAATTTTCAAATAAATAAATTACACTCTTCATCCAAACACACCGTAAAATAAACTCTAACTTATTATTTCGAGTTTAACCCTAATTTAATTTGATAATGTTAGTTTTTACATGTTGATTCAAGACTTCATATTCAATTGACATGAGATTCAAAATTGAAGAAAATGTTACGTACACACATGTTTCTAAGTTTAAACATACAATATCAGTATGACAAAATGATAAAAGGTTAATAAAAATATACCCATACGATGCAAGTGTGATGGATGAATGGAAAAGGTCATACATAAGTATTTGTGGTTACAAAATACCAAAATTGAATTTTATCCTATTACCATTCGTCCATATACATTTACATTTTTTATTTTTATTTTAAATATTTAATATTGTCTTTAAAATAAAAATAATTAAAGACACCTAGTAGGTTATACATTCAGTGTGGCCTGCGAAAAAGTATTTTGATGCTGGCCCACCAATTTTTCCAACTTTTCTTCGCATTTTACCTCTCTACCAAACATTCAATGATTTATCTTAATTTGTTTTTTCTTCTCTCAATCAAATTTGTTCTATACCAAAGACAAAGTTGATGAAAAGATAAAGTTCATGAAAATTATGAAAAATATGGTAGATAATTATTCTAAGGAAAAACTTTTAAGATGATTTTTTAGAGTACACAATAACCTATGTTCGAAACATCTAAAAGAAGACATTTTATAACAATTATTTATATGTATTTGTATTGATTTTAAAAGAAAAATATATTATTGATGTGATAAGTTTGATCATCTTTACATAAATTGTTAAACCGATACAAAATTAATAAATACTATATCGGTTATAATAAAAATCAATGTAATATATATATATATATATATATATATATATATATATATATATATATATGGTTAATAAGTATGTTAATATGTCGATAAATAACCATTAGTTATATCATATTATGAAAAATTAAAATTTAATATTAATTTAGTCTAACAAATACCTAAATTCTACCATCTCATTTGACAAATTTACTATCACATATTATATAATCATGTTAGATTTCTCAAATTAATTGTTGACAATATCTACTAACTTTTTTATTTATAAAAGGACAATAATATTTTGACAATTTTTTTTATAACATGAAATGATATTTTCTAAGTAATTTTGGAATATAAAGAAATAAAAAAATAAAAAAAATGAGAAACTACATAAAAGATATTACTTAAGATTATAAGATATTAAAATTTAAATGTTAAAAAATTATTTATCTTAATAAAACGATGATCTCCTTTCTTTTTCAAATCAATTTTGTCTCATTAAAATATATATATATATATATATATATATATATATATATATATATATATATATATATATATATATAACAATATATAAAAAGGGGATTCTTCTTTTTGTGTCTACTTTTTATTTTTCAATTTTATCTTTAATTATTATTTTATAATTATTATTTTATAATTATTATTTTAACTATTTTTTTAAATCTTTTTTATTTTGACTGTTATTCTAAAAACCTTTTTTAAATAGTTATTTTATTTAACAATTATTGATCTTATAAAAATTGAAAAGTGATTCCTCGTATAAAAATTGAAAAGTGATTCCTCGTATATATATATATATATATATATGTATTTGGCCATGCAAATTGTTAGATGTTGTTCTTTAATAGTTCAACCAACCATTCTTTCAATGTCTAACCTAAGTTCGTTTCAATTTTTATGTCCCTTTTATGTTTCATCGAGTTTTGTAACTCTTCGAATTAATGGGATAGGGGCTCAATTCTTTTTTTTTTTGAAAAATAATCTCTTATTGATATTTTTTGCCCAAAAAATGTTATGCCACAAACTAAATTGCAATTTAATTGTTTCTCATGTTGGGATAATGTAAGAATTTGGATAAACCCTAACTAACTAACTAACATTCTTTCTTTCTTTCCAAAAATTTCAACGGTCTGAAACATGTACCCTACGATATCAGAAAAATCAACATCAAAGCACATTTCTCCAAGGTTAGGAATCTGCATCAACTATCATACAGATTAGGTTTGGCAAACATGGATGGAAGAATAGTCAATTCAACTGTGTATCAAATATTCTTGTCTTCCAAATATGTATACATTGCTCGATAGATTTTTTAAATAAAAGGTTAAATACGTTTTTGTCTCTTAATTTTCAGTAAATTTTAAAATTAGTCTGAAACTTTGAATGAATTTAGTCTTTCATCTTTTGAAATACGTGGATTTAGTCATTTTAATCACATTTTTTTAGGTTTATTTGATGTTTCGTATGCATTTCAGGATTGTATTTGAGTTGTTCATACTATTTGACACAATTTTGCTTTTATGTTAAGTCAAATACTATTATGAAACACGTTTGAAATGTCAAATAAATTTAACAAAATTTGAATAAAATAACTAAATTCACGTATTTCGAAATATGAAGGACTAAATTGGTCTAAAATTTCGAAATGAACTAATTCCAAAATTCATTGAAAGTTAAGGGACAAAAAACATATTTAACCCTTTAAACAATGATTAATTAAAAAATACAACACAATTAAAAGATTAGATAAATATATGTTTTTACAAAATAGCTTATATGGAAAAATAAGTTTAAACAATTCACCCTTTTTATTATTTTCCTCTCTCAAATGTACTTATGACATAAATTATCCAAATTTAAACATGACATCAATGTTCAACCATGTTTTGATGAGGATTCTGTCCAAAAGAAAATACTCATATAAAAGAATAGGAAGAAGAACAATGGTAGAGTTAGACTTGGATTCTTTTTGCTGTGGATATACTTTGTTTTATGTGTCAATGCATGCATGTGGATGCTGTCACAATATCACGGTATGTGAAAACATACTTCAATCCAATACTCAAGATTGTATTTCAGAATGACTTTCTTTGATTCTGCAACACCCTTTTCTTAAATAGGCACTGCAGAATATCTTTACATTAATATTCAATAAAGGGGGAGGGATTATAGGAGATTTCCTATTTACATGGAGTAATTGAGGATCCCTAACAG